>JAABUW010001341.1_pt1 | contig 41901 bp, 50 predicted proteins | sample 5560081 | NCBI WGS metagenome assembly JAABUW01 (sample SAMN10711882, study PRJNA513363) | rock metagenome | isolation source: Antarctica rocks | place: Antarctica: Victoria Land, Knobhead sud | reverse complement strand
TCAGCGGTGTAGGCGGGATGCCAGTCGACCGAAGAATTAAATCGAACAAACTGTCGACCTGCTGATTTCGCAGTCTATATACCGCACAATACGTATCGCTGCGATGAAGCGTCTTCTGGTCTTCCTGTGGGCGCCCTTGGCGTAGAACACCATGCTCTGCGTCATTGGTTCCTGATGCGACATGTTGGATGTCGAAATGTGTTGAGCTGTGTGCTACGTGGGTCCAATCGAGCCTGTCCTCAATGCAGCTGGATGCTGTTCACCGGAATATGTCATGCACAGTCGGTTGCCGACGTGGACGCTCGTCGTCCCAGTCAGCTGTTCAATTATACGCTAAAATTCCGCGCTGAAGTTTCGCGCTGCGCACCAGGCATCACTCCCTTACTACTTTAATCCGTGCGGTATGCTTAGTTGACAAGCATTTCTTCGCATTACAAGAGCAGTCATGACTCTCTCCCGTAGCAGACATCCTTCTGTCCAAGAAGCTTTAGCAGCGATAAACGAAGGGGTCGGTGCATTCCATACAGACAGTCGAGCAATGTTCAGCAGACAACTGATCGATATCAGGGCGAGCAATTTGTCTTAGATCTACTGGAACAACTCTACAAGCTTCGCAGAGAACATCCAGCTCTGTTCCACCGATCTCCGTATTCAATCGATCGAAAGGGGGCCAAAGATGCCGCCAGATTCAGCAAACTCCTAGAGACATGTCGCCCGAGTCAAGAGGAGCTGGAGTATGTCAAGTGCCGTAAACTGGAGTGGATGCAGCGTCCAGAAGAATTCTGGAACCTTCGCATTTCTGCGGGCCCAGCCCAACGACTCTCGAGTCCGCAGGCCATACTGGCTGGTTCATACGTCGCTGCTATGCGTTCGGACATTTAGTCACGCATCGTGAAGCGCCTGACATCAACAATGCTGTATGAATACCAGAGATCTCCGCAATCCACCTCACTTGAAGCGATTGCTACCACAATGAGCGAATGCGTCCAGCTCAACATTACCTTTTCCCATGCTCTTCAGGTACTCGAACGAATGATCGACGAAGGGAGCCGCTTCGCCAACTTAGAAAAAGCTTTGGGCTCTGGTGCTGTTTTTCTCTTATGTCACCCTGGCTCTGACGCTCTGTAAGTCATCCTTCCTTGTTGAACCGGCCACATACTAAGCTTTCAGAGGAACAAAACTGCTCCCAAAGAAAGGACAAAAGTTTGATGCAGTCGTCGAGAAACTTCGGATCGCGGGAGTGGAAGAGATAGCGACGGAGTATACCGACTTACGCAAGCTGGTTATCACCTGGTACCATGCTCATCTCTTGAACGACAGTCACACAAGCGATGCGAGCATACCAGCAACTCCTCCTCCCTCAAGCGCCTATACAGATGCTGATGGAACGACCCTCCTCACCGATGTCGCCAACAGCCTATTCCATCATGACCCGTTTCTCTCTACAAGCTACCCACCTTCGCTCTTTAGCCTCTCGAGCACCGATTGACGGGCAGTGCGCTCGAAAGGTCGCCCACCATTTCGAAGATGAGTTATGCTTTTCGGACCAGGCTGAGCAAGCATTTGAAATCGTATTTTTAGGCCTACGTATATCTTCTTCAAAGCCGTTCATACAAAGAACTCGTTCTAGATCAATCAAGCAGCCAATCTTTGAGGTCGTAAAAAGGGACACGGGACGTGGAGTCCGCCATATCGAGCGGGCAACAAAAGCCTTGTCGTAACATCTAGTGACACGGGTCCTATGAAGCTACGTTTTAGGCTTGTATAATCCGCAGCATCGATGTTCCTATCGGTAATGATACCTCGTTGAATACAGTCCTCGTAGGTTCTAAAGCCATTAGCGGATTCTAATGGTTGATGACAGTATCTTTCCTCATCCTCAGGGCCTCCCTAATTTAAACGATGCAGCATCGTACACAATTCAAAGGAATGAGGAAGCGACACGCAAAGCACTTACGCGGGTCGTAGATCTCCTTCCAATCCCTTGAATTGTACTAATGCAACCATAACGAGCCTTTCGCCGCGTTCTTAACGATTCCATCAACTGTCATGGTGTACGCCACCACAGAATCGTCGCAAGACCTGGTAAGCCTAAGACTATCGCTTATATGGAGATGAAGACATGCCAGCTAAGATATACGGCAGTTGACCGTCGTTATCACAGCAAGTCCACTAACATCAACAAGCCATCCAGGTCTTACATCCGTCATAGCGAGGTGAGCATACGGGAAGAGCCCACTGCGCTTCTCCCAGCGCACAAACGGTTGAAAGTAACGACTGGAGAGACAGATCGTGTCGCGTTTGAGCACGATTGCGGAAACTTCACCTGCGGACTCATCCATACACGAGTACATATGTCAACGGTCTCCCCAGTTCGTAAGGCTTTCCAATCTCCGAAAGTTGGTGAGAGATGCCCACAGACTATTTGATACAATCTATCACTGACAAACATGTAGGGATGGGAGAACCCAGCTGGGGATGCTTTCTTTGCAGCGCAGCGAAACAATGCAGAGACATGCTCCAAGAAAACTGCAAGGTTCTTCTTTAGCATGATGAAGAATATTGGGACTGACCTTCATCGTGCTTCGGGTGCATTCGAGCTCTCATCAACGGAGGATCCTGCGATTCTGGACTTCTGCGCGGCACCGGGAGGCTTCCTTTAGACGGCTTCAGATCTTAACCCTCATGCACGTACGATGGGATTCAGCTTGCCAATCCATGAAGGATGTCACGCGTTACTGCTCCCGAAGAGATTGGCATCCACTGTAAAGTTCCTGGATCTGACGATGCTTGCAGCAGATATGGGGATGCAAGAACTGCGCCAACATCATCCGGATGTCCATAACTTCTTGCCGGAGGAACTGCAGTCAGAAATGGTGTTTGATCTCGTCATCTGCGATGGACAAGTTCTTCGTACTCAGCATCTTCCTTCTTATCGAGAAGTTCGGGAAGCTCGTCGGTTAATCGTCACGCAGTTGGCACTTGGTTTACAGCACATACGCCCTGGCGGCACAATGGTGATCCTCCTACGTAAGGTGGAGGCGTGGGAAACAATTCTCACCCTAAGGTTGTTTTCCAAGATGTCGACCATGGCTTTATTCAAACCCGGCAAGTACCACGCAAAACGATCATCTTTCTACCTGGTGGCCAAGAACATAGTGACTGAACATCCAAATGCTCGTCCGGCAATAGATGAATGGAAGCGAAGGTGGACGCTGGCAACATTTGGTTCACAAGAGGAGCTTGACGGTTTGATCCGTGGCCGCAAAGAGACATTACCTGGCGTGCTTGGAGCATTTGGTCCAGAACTAATTCAGCACGGTGAAGCCGTTTGGGAAGTGCAAGCAAACGCGCTATCGAAGGCTGATTTCATCCATCACGAGAGCGCTAGTTCATAGGCTACTTTTGCCGAATGGGGTGGTGTCGCGGTGGAGAAGCGTCTGGTTTGAGTACGTAGCAATGAACCCATTAAGCACGAACACGGGGAGGTCATCGGCATGGCTGTGGTAAACAGCGCCGATCTCAACTTTGGACATACATTTCCGTGGGGTCGTCAGCGGAATAGTACGAGTAACGTAGTATCCATCATACACCATAATCAGATCGACATAGCTTTTGGGAAATGTCAACACATGTCCCGTGATATCAGGCGTAGACTATCTTGCAGCAATCTCGTGTCTTTTAGGCCTTCCAGATGTGAGATTCCCTTTTCGAATTACGAGTCCGCAGATGTTGCTACGGATCGTTCATAGTTTCGCGAATGAGTTCATCGGCTCTTCAAGCTCGCCGTGGCATACTTAGTAAAGCATGAAACTGTTCATCTAGATGGTGGTCCATTGCAAATACTCCCGTCTTGCTCTGAGTGACAGTCGTTGCGCCCGTTTGTTTCACCCCTCGCATCATCATGCATACATGCGAACATTCTACCACAACCTTGACGCCCTGGGGCGCTAACACAAGCTGGATAGAGTCCGCGATTTGTCGAGTGAGGCGTTCCTGGACCTGCAACCGTCCAGCGTAGGTTTCTACAATACGAGCTAGTTTCGACAGGCCTATCACACGGCCGTTGGGGGCGTATGCGATATGTGCTTTCCCAAAGAACGGTAAAAGATGATGTTCGCATAGGCTGGAGATGTCGATGTCCCGGGTGAGTACCATGTCGTTGTGGTCGATGTCAAATATGGCATCACCGACTATTGCCTCCACGCTCATGGTATAGCCGCGGGTGAAGAATTGCCATGCACGTGAAGCGCGCTCTGGGGTTTTGCGCAGTCCGTCACGCTCAGGATCTTCACCCAGGTCTACCAACATGGTTCTGATCGCGGTAGTGATTTCTCCTTCGCTTTGAGTCGTACATGGACTTGATGAGCTGACCATATCTTTATCTGTCTTATCTCATTAGATGATATGATTCTTTATCACAAGCATGGAGTGACACCGGATCTCACAGTCAGGTGCCGGAAGCTGCGGTCCCTTACTCTCAAGGCCAGCAGACCTCAGCAGCGGTGCTCGGTCTTTCGCGTTCTGTGTTCGGTCCATTGGGTGCTTCCTGCTATCATCAATCAGCCTTTTGCAGGATCATCTGATTAAGAAGTACCAATTGGACGTGTGTTCCTGCTCACTTAGCTGTGAGATAAGATTGTTGACGTAGAGGACCTTGCAGGATAACTACAGAAGTAGAAGAAGAGCTGCGACTCATCTCGCAATATAGCATGGGGAAGCAGAATAATGCCGGAGCGGTGTTTAAGGACACGGACCGTGTGGAATTATTGAAGGCGACGCAACCTCACCAATGATGGTGCTCTGGGGCCGTACAGTGTCGTAGGAATCTTCCATCACTCGCGAGGCGTGCATACGCATACTGGCTACTGCACTACACAAGTTCTATTGCTTGTGGTGGAGCCTTCGCCCGCACGCATCTCGCTTGACGGCGACCACCATGGGTAGCGGACGGCACCTTTGTACACCCAACAACCTTGCATGACATCCTGGTCGACTTTCACAGAACCTTGTAAGGCGCTTGCGCTGGCGACAAGCCAGAGGACAGAAATTCCAGCCAAGTGACGCGGGTTATGAACGAGTTCATTGACCGCACATCGCCCCTCCGCGCCTCCTCTTGTCCCAACAGCTGCCATTAATTGTTAGCTTCAACACCTGGGTCTTCTTCGGTTTCCTTGTTCAGTCGTCGTTGAATCAGAGCCGATATGGCAAGTCTCCAGTCTCTGAAGGTGTCTTTGAGGAACGAAGCAAATGCTTTATCTAGGCAGGAACTATCCGACAACGAATATAGCGTTGGATTTAACATCTTGATGGAAGACCTGGAATGGCAAACGTACCAGAAATTCATCGTCCCGCAACTGTCACAACTACTTGCCAGTCTCTTCAAGTCACGTTTTCGCATCGCCATCCTCGAGATCGGACCAGGCCCGCGAAGCATACTCGAATATTTACCCGACCATCAGAAAGACAGGATTCGAAAATACGCCGCGTTTGAGCCTAACGCTGTATTTGCCTCGAGATTGGAGGAACGTCTTTGCAATACAGGAGAAAGGGAGGAGAGATGCCCATTACCCCGTTTGGAAGGCCAAGCCGATATCCGTACGGAGCCATTTGTGCTTGACAGCAGCGTCAGAAGCGTATCCGACAGGGGGACCACTGTTTTTCGTGAGAAATTCGATGTCGTCTTGTTCTGTCACAGCATGTACGGCATGAAACCTAAGGAAGATTTCATCCGACTCGCGATTGGGCTGCTCGTTGAGCGAATGGAAGGCAGCATGGTGGTGGTCTTCCATCGCGATGACACCGTGCGCTTTGACGGCTTAGTATGCCACTGGACGGCTTCTTATCCGGCAGGAGTTGTTCGAGTGCCAGATGACGACGAGAAACTGGAAAAATTTGCTTCTTTCATTACGGGCTTTACTCTGCGAAGTGTCGTTGCAAGCAAAGCTATTTGCGCTAGCTGGCGTAAGGTATGCCGCACCCTAGGCGCACGCGAGCCCGGACATCTGAACCATTTGTCGTTCAGTTCGCCCCATATGATGGCAGTCTTCACGCGACATGCGACGGCATTATTGGAACTGACAGCTCGGGTGCCAACGATGAAGGCGATCGGGAAGATGAAAAGTCGAGAAGCTCGTCTTCGTCGTCCCGCCTGCGTGGTAAAGCCAACAACGATTCCTCACCTTCAGGAGTGTGTTCGTTGGGCTGTAAAGTACGGGCTGAACCTTTCCGTCATTGGCGGCGGGCATAGCGACCACTGCATCCAGAACCACGTCGTTGCTGTCGACATGAGCGCTTTTGATCGCATCCACAAACTCGAATTGGAGAATTGCACGAAAGCTTCAAGCCTCGATGCCGATGTCGGTGCTTTGATAACTGCTGAGGCCGGCTGCATGACCGGCAACATTGTCAGTAGGGCCATGGCTGCAGGTCTCGCAGTACCTATGGGTGCTCGCCCGAGTGTGGGAGCTGGATTATGGCTGCAAGGCGGCATCGGCCATCTAGCCAGGCTCCATGGGCTCGCATGCGACGCTATCATCGGCGCCATCGTGGTCAGCGTGGACTCCGGCTGTGTCCTCTGCGTAGGCTATGTTCCAATGCAACACATACCGACTGGAGCAGTCCATTCTGAGAACGATATCAACTTATTATGGGCGATGAAAGGTGCCGGGACCAACTTTGGCATTGTGGTAAGCGTAACCTTCAAAGCTTATACTGCCCCGCTGTACTCGATCCAGAGTCTGGCCGTCTCGCCCAGTGACGAACTCGCACTGCAACTTCGGCTCCGCGAATTCGCTGAAATTGCTGGCAACGATGATCGCACATCCTCTGCGGACGCTTTCCTGTACCGGGAGGCGAGCCAGCTGCGTCTTGGCGTCACCATGTTCGCTTCTCCCACGACTGAGATCACCATTGCAACACCCAAGCCCATAGAAGACACATGGGGGCTGGAAAACAATTCAGAAATTGTGGATGGTGTTGAACTGTTCGACGCTGAGATGTATGTGTCCGGAATGCACGCTGGGACTGGCGAGGCGAAGACCTCCTCGTTCAAGCGTTGTTTATTCTTGAAAGATGTTGGAGACGCAAAGATCGTTGGGCACCTTGCGACGGCCGTGAAAACCTGTCCCTCGTCCCTCTGCTATATCCATCTATTGCAGGGAGGCGGAGCGGTCTGTGACGTTGCGGCAGAGGCCACTGCGTTCGGCTGTCGAGATTGGGATTTCGCGTGCGTGATAACTGGCGTCTGGCGGCGTGATTGTGATGGCACCAGGATCGCTCAATCTGCAGTGCAATGGGTTTACGATGTTGCCCAAACACTATTGCCGTGGAGTTGTGGAACGTACGGTGCTGATCTTGGACCGGGTTCAAGAGATGCGGCTCTGGCGGCTAAGGCTTTCGGACCAAACCGGCAGCGTCTAGCCCATCTGAAACATAGCTTGGACCCTCACAACGTTCTTGCTTATGCTTGCCCACTGCTCAAACCAACCACGAATCCAAAGCTCATCATCCTCGTTACAGGCGAGAGCGGCTCCGGCAAGGACTACTGTGCCAATCTATGGGTGTCCAGTCTCAAGGAATGCACTTGCGGAATCGTCACGGCACGCGCAAGTAGCATTAGCGACGCCGTTAAGCGAGAATATGCATCTGCTACTGGTGCTGATCTCACTCGCCTGCTGAATGATCGTGCCTATAAGGAACAACACCGAGCAGCATTGACGGCGTTCTTCCAGGATCAGGTAAAGCGACAACCTGGGTTGCCAGAAGAACAATTCTTGAGCGTGGTCCAAAACGCCGAGGGAGTCGACGTACTGCTGATTACGGGAATGCGAGATGTGGCGCTAGTCACAAACTTGTCACCTCTGGTTCCGGATAGGAAAGTACTCCAGGTTCATGTCCAAGCCAGTGTACAGACGCGACGGACTCGCGGAGCGCTTCGCGATGAGGATCGGGTCGATGACGACGACCACCACATTGGTCCACATTCGATAAATCTGGACTACCGTCCTAACCTCATCTTTGACAACGACACGAGTGGAAGCGGAGCTGCAGAACAATTTGCTAGGAATAGACTGCTCCCCTTGGTGCAAGACGGCCCACAACGACTAGCCAACATGGTGCGAGCAGTACCGAATTTTCCGCGTCCGGGTATGGAGTTTCAACACATACTCGGCATTTCGCAGCAGCCGGGTGGCCTAGATTTATGCGTATCTCTGCTACAGGCACAATTCACTGGTGACTGGGCCACTGTTGATGCTGTGGCGTGTTGTGAGGTGGGTGGTCTTGTCTATGCATCGGCATTGGCCACGCGAGTTGCTTTGCCCCTGGTACTTATCCGTGAAGCTGGCAAGCTTCCCACACCTACAGTTTCTGTCGCTAAGTTACCGTCACATATCTCCTCGTTGGCGTCCGACGGGCAACAAAAGCGCATTGAGATTGAACAAGACGTGCTTGGCCAAGGTGCGAATGTGCTAGTAGTGGACGACGTCCTGTCAACGGGAGAAACCCTCTGTGCCGTGCTGGACCTATTGGAGAAAGCTGGTATCGATCACAAGGATGTCAGCGTGATGACGGTGGCCGAGTTTCCGATTCACCGGGGGCGACAGCTGTTGCATAATCGTGGCTTCGGCAGAGTTAGTGTCCATAGCTTATTGGTGTTTGATGGTGTTTAGGAAGCAGGGAGGGACATCTGGGTAGTGGAGGATGACGAAATCTGTCATACTGTACATTGACATATGATAAACTGCTTCTGCTAGGTCAACGCTGCCGTTATGATATAAGCGATTGCGATGAAATCTTCCCGCGGGACCAGATGAGCACGCAGGAACGTCCATCAAGGTTATCTCATGACTTGCGACTTCCTCGTCAGTGCTGCAAGAAATGTGGTAGAAATTGTGTATGCGTATCCATCACGTGAACCTCATTCGACCAATAACAGACGCTTGGAGGGCTCAGATACTGCCGTCTACAGTTTCAATCTTTGTCAACATGAACTCCCTCGAGAACTGCTGTAAGCTTGGACATCCTTGCTGCCTCCACGAGAGTTCGAGGATTAATTGTCGCCTCTGATTCGATGGAGGGATAAGCAAGGACATCCGTCCAATAGCCTGTCAGCCGCCTTGTATTCATGCTGTATAGCTCGGATTCTTTGACAAGCGCCGACCAGTCATCGATAACGATCCTCATCTCCTCAACGCTGCATTCGAACCATTCGTCGTGATAACCAGACACACACGACCCTGCATAGCAAGAAATATCGTAGCGTCTTCCAGCCATTTGGAGGTGGATTAACTCTTCCGTCCTTTGTGGAAAGCTCATCTCCACGCTGTGGGCTTCCACTGCGCCTGGATAACACCTGGACCATTGCTTGATTCTCTTCGCAGACCCTCCCTTGGTACACCCCACCTTCACGTATCCTTCCAAGCAACTCCACGTAAATATGTATAAGCTTCCAGTTTGAAATTGATCGTCCTTGATCACACTGTAGAGCTTGTCCCTCATAGTCGTCTTAGTATTTCTGCTCGAGCGACGATGGGTTATCCGCACATGCGGCTCGTGTGTCCTAGCATATTCTTCTAGCTCCGGCTGATACTTCTCGACCAGGCCATTGAATTGTGAGTGTAGATGTGCATCCTTGTGGTTACCACAGATGAGCAGGCGGATGACGGCTTTTATAAGTTCGCCCTTCTGTTCGCATTTGATGTAATCGCGGCTCATATAGATGGACGCGAGCGAGAGGCTTGGCTGTGAAGTATGAGCGCCGCATTGTTTTCCTTTAGTTGTGTATGCGATGCATTGCCGCTCTCGCAAATACTGAGATTTGAACAAGTCTGCGGTCATGTTGCCCGATGTGTTGATAGAGGTCAAGGATGTCCAGCTAAACTTTTCAGGACACATAAAACCACTCTTTTTCTCTAAGAAACCTTCAGCGTCCCCTGACGTACCGCCAGACACAGACGTCGAAGGAGTCGTCAGCATGCTGCAAGAAACGTGGTCCAATGCAATCTATCGAATGTGCAGCGGACTCCTGGAGTCTAAACTGTCGTGTCGTTGCCGTGTCGTCCAGAACCGGTGAGGATTTTACCAAATCAAATCATTGGTCTACCCTCCATCTCCACTGGATTTATGAGTCTTGGGCTCGCTCGAGCGTCACAGGTCTAACGTTAGCTGATAGTTGGTCGCTAATGCTGTTATGTATCATCGCTGAGCGTTTCCTCTGTGATGTGGTGCAATTTAACATGAAGGAAAGCAATCACGAAGTTTTGCTCGTATCGTAACGACGACTGAAAATGCACATGAGACAGGTCGGCTTACTTGCGACATAAGATCAAAGCGGGGGTACCGGACTCAAGAATCCTTGTTCTCACCCTAAGCCAATATCTTCCGCTTCAGGAAACCTGCGCTGACGACATGACCACCGGCGCGCGGAAGCCGGCTGGAAAGCGTCCAAAACCTCGAACCGAACGCACCCTATCACATCAAGCTCACCGGTATTCCTCTGTACTTCGTGGATACCCCGTCTCTACTGCACCTGTATCAGATCGTGATACCGGAAATTACTTGTTTCCCGGCACCCATGTTGCGTCGCATTTGTCGAAGCAGACCAATCGCACTGCACCGGCCAGAGGAAAATCCTTCCTCACAACTCGGACTTCCAACGTGTTGCAGAAATGCGCTCACTCGCCCGTATACGCGACAGCATTTAGGGCACTTTATCGGGCCCTCGTCCGTGCTCTCATCTCGATCTTCGTGGTTTCGCCACGGGCCATCCAGTTTGCGTAATTCTTCTGATATGGTTTCAGCATCCCAATCACCATCGCAAGCTCCGCTCTCGAGATGGAGAAAGATGTCACTAATCGTGCGGTGTTTGCTGTAGCAAGCCCAGCACTCCATGTTGCGCGGCTTGTGTACAACCGCATGCTGTTCAAGCTTTACTGATTGCTGTGACTGTTCGGAAACGAAGCGACTCACCATATCTAGCTCATTTTTGCTAGCGAAACTTTTAACACATCTTTTGCATCGCACCGAGAGCGCTTGCATGGGCGGCTCTTGTTCTAGGCATAGGCGATCTACGCAGGAGTCCGTCTTGTGTGACTCACGGATGCTGCTTCGTACTAGTTGGGAGAGTGATTGTGCCATGTTTCGTAATCTTTGAACGTAGGTTGCAGGGAGTCTTCGATGTGATTGTGTCAAAGTCGAAAAGATACCCGCTCGACATTGAGTATTGAAGTAGCAGGAGGAAATAGTACCAGTACGGGTAGCAACGATCCTTAACGTGGCTGGAGTGCATGCGCAGCAACCGTAGATGATGATGTGTCTCCACATCCGTCACGAATGCATTTGAATCGCTGGCCATGTGCAGTGATCATTGTCTAGAAGCTCCTGTAAAGTGAGGTTCGGATCAGCCAAATGCAAGAGATGCTGGATGGTTGCCGGTAATCCTGATTGGACGAGACTTCACCGGTCCTTCATTTAGGCGACATAAGCGTATGACAATCATGCTTCGAGCCACTTCTCGTGGTCTCCACCCTCGACTTGGCCGTAGCACCCCGATGGGCGAGTAGTAGGATATGTTGGAGAGCCAGTTTGGCGTGTGTTCCAGTGATGCGATTCGCATCATTGCCCTCGGCTGATGGGTCGGGCACTTGTGACAGCTCTTTCAAGAAACCTACCGACGATGCGACCCACTGCAGGCATCAATGTCACGAACGCATTCATGTCGGCAAGCGGCACATGACGAGGATGGCCTATCATATCATCGGATGCAGAATCGTGAGTGTCAGATCCCGAATCCGGCCGCGCTACGACCTTCATCGTCGGTAGCAGATTCTGTGTTGAGGTTATGTGTCACTGCCCGCAACCTGGCGAACTCGAGGGCGTCGCCAGATCGGCCGAAGAAAGCGTCTTCGATTCCATGATAGTCGCCATGCAGCGCAGCGGCAGTGAGACTATGAAAGCGCATAGCCATCCGCGACAGAAATACCCGAAGATGTCCCGACGTCGCCCGAGCATCAGTAAGATTGGCAACTTCAAACTCAGTTCTCCTGGTCAATCGATTGATGCTTTCACGGACATGTGGCATTTCCTTTTCGAGGTGATGGTCCAGGAGACGCTGGAGAGAAGGCCTCTAGGGGGGCGATGCCAATTCGACTCACGTCCAAGTCTCACCACGCAAGCCGGCAACATTTGTCGATCGGGTCAAATGTAAGCAGGACCGAGGAGTGGATTTTGAGAAGAAGGCCCATCGAGCGTTGGCAATGAGCGAAGTCTTTGGTCACCTAGAAGTCGCATGAGGTGCGACTGGAACAGAGTTCAAGCTAACTCGTCGTACGGCGAACTAGCGTGCATGACGAGTACCCTGGTTTTGAACACTAGCCTCCTCCTATCCGTCAAATCAAGCCACAAGAATCCGTTCATCATGCACATTCTGCACCTTGCGCATTCAAATGACGTTCTGAAGAAGTGTCGCGAGGAACGACGCCACACTGTCTTGATGCACGTGCACGGTGAGTCATCAAGCGCGTGCCATCCTGTAGGCCTTAGACAGCGAGGAAGAAAAGTCTCGCAGAGACAGGGCGAACAGGAAAGCAGAATTGAAATAGACACGAAAGAACGGCGACTAAACTTGGAGAGGACTCGACTGAAGGAAGAGAAGGGCCTTCTTGCAAAGGGAAAGAGGGAGGTGGATGATGCAGATGCGGTTGATGATATGAAGGTGAGAGCGCTTTGCAATACTATCCAGGCTACAGAAGCCATGCACAGTTCGATGCACCGAAAGGGAACATTCGCCAGAACAATTCATCCACCTGCCGCCATTACGGCTAGTGGACGAAAATTTAGGGCCATACGAATTGACCAGAGTGCGGTGCCTTTTGGACTTATCTGCTGGAATGCCCAGGCTGTCAGGTGAATCCATGCCCAAAATGCAGACCTGTCATCAATCAATCCAAATTGCAAATAATCCAATTCGTAGTCTCTATTAGTAATACATCAATCAATTCAATCCAAGGGGCCCAGATTGATTGACAGATTGCATCCCAAAGTTTATGACGTTCGGCAGCAGACGGACGCCAGCTGATCCACACTGGCGGTCCTTCCGCCATGTGACGGCCTTTTCCATTGAATGTTGGACTATGCGAGAGTGTGATGCGCGCATTGGTCTCCGCTTCGATTTCCCTCCACCATGCGTCGCAGAGCTTGTCGCGATAGATCTCACACAAGTGTGGCATAAAGGCAACGTCTTGCGTATAGTAGTCCTCCACTTCTGCGGTGAGGGGGCGTTGATCGAAAATGGCGTACGAGCCACGGCGGGCAGGATCAAAGAGATCGCGGCCTTTGTCTTTCACTCTCTGCCAGTTCACTTTCTCCTCATATTCAATGCGTAAGTCTCGCTCAATACACTTCGCAAGTCCGTTCACGCATCTCTTCTGGAAGTTTCTGGACGCTAGCTCCATGAGTTGCAAATCCCAGATGCCACGAACTTCCACACTGTAGAGACTGTACAGTGCATCGGAGTCGTTGCGAATATCGAAGAACACCTTGATAATGTCGTTGGCCTCCAAGACATCACGTACACTACGTCCATCTGATCCAACCGTGTCGAAGGCGTCCCGTCCAAGCGTAGTCACATCGATCAAATACACCTTCTCTCGTGGTTCGATCAGAATCGTCAGAAGCGACAAAGTACCGAGGCGGGATAGGTTGTTCCCTTCCAAGTCGATGTACAGGCTTGGAGGCTCACCCTCGATGTTCTTTAATCCATCGATGAAAGCCTTGAGGAGGGACAAAGTATCAATCAGTTCGGATTTCATGGTTGGATATGTGGGGAAAAAGAAACACAGACACAGAGAGAGGGAGAGGGAGAGAGAGAGAGAGAGAGAGAGGGAGGGAGGGAGAGAGAGAGAGGACGTCAAAGACAGCTCTCCCCGTTTCTAGGATCTATATGCTACCATTTACCAGGGCTTACACTATCCCGATTCATTGTCCCTAATGTGTAGTTCTATATTGGTTTAATCAGGAGCTCGATGGTGGAGTTCATAAGCAGCGTGGTTGCGAAGCTTCCAGGGTACAGTATCCAGTGGACCGCATCGTCCAGTCAAGAGCCTGCTTTCGTTGTCGGCGGTGTGGACTCGACCGCACGTGTGGTGCTTCAATGCTGCAAGTTGAAAGTGGAGCAAAAATTGGATTTGACGACAGGCGAGGCGGTCGATGGAAACAAGTGAAAGTCAAATCTGGAGGTGGTCCAGGAGACCATCGCCTCTTCGATAAGCATCTGGAGGTCCCCTTCCGAGATGTAGGTGTCGAAGTCTTCTTAACAGTGCTCTCAACGAGTGGCTTCCCCCATCACCCTCGCACGAAAACGGGATATATGAGTCAATGCAACGATGAGAGTGTATGCGGAAGGTAGCGTTTAGGGACATCTCATTCGAGCAACAAGATGGTGCATAACTAGATTGAAACACGGCATAGAACAGAACAGGTTGGAGTGTAGGAACTCTAGAAAAGGGCTCGCTTGGAACCAAATTCGCAACCACCAAGTCTGACGGGCATACGTCCATCTGCTCGGACGTGCGAGCCGTCAGATCTTCTTTGAGGAGGCTCAGCGAACAATCCACCCTCGAGTCTTGACACCGAACTCATGAAAGAGTGTGTCTGAATCAAGAGATTGACCGTAGCAGCATCAATCGTCCTTCCTTTTCCTGATAAACTGTATTGAACAGTCGATTGCCGGTATCTGTAGAGCCTGATCCAGTATACTTGTTTTGCGAGACACGAAGTACCGCAATGGTCAGATTTCCCCGACGGTCAAGACATTGAGCGATAGGACCGTCGTTCGCCACGGACGCGGCCTGAGCGACTCCAGCAACGACGACGATACGTATCGAACGGTTGAGTGCACGAATGCGTTTCACGAATCCAACGATCGTAGTGCCTTCGTTGATCACCGAATCCACCACGATGACACAGGATTGACCATGTAAATGATGGCTTTCCAGCTCAGTATCCTCGCTTATGTGGAAGAAACGTGCGAGTGGAAACGCTTTGCTGACACCCAATGCCATGGCTTCACCTCCGCGCATACATGCCACAATTGATGTGCGTTTCTCGTGCTTGAGCCGATATCCCGTTGTTTCACCTCCCGAGACGTGTGGCAGGATGACCGTCTCTAGCCCAATGATTTGACTGACATACTCAATGGCCAAGAGCCATCCAGCTTGGATGTGCACTTTTCTGAGGGCATGTCCAGATATCCTCGCATCTCGCATATCTGTTGCAAGCAGCCTCGACATGGTTGTGTCGGTTGCCTGCACGAGTTCGAGGTGGCCTCTTATTGTTTGGTGTATCTCTTTTGCAACAAGACCATCGAAATCAACCACAGGGAGTTCGTCGACACTAAGACGAGGTGTAATGCCTTGCTCTCTCGGCAATAATATCTGTCGAGCTCTTAGGCCGTGCTGGATGATGGCGTCCCTGAGCACCCTGTCCATAGAGCTACTCCGGATCAAGTCTTCTGCAACGACTACAATAGCCTCATCCGCTTGTTGCAACATCGGTAGATCGAGTGGACTGTCACCGAATGCCCAGACATGGAATCCCTTCTTTTGAAGGCGAGCCACCAGCTCCCGTTTCTCCGTGGGTGTAACCACAACTTGGTCATCGAGGCGTCCTGAGCCAATCACGGGGATCGTTCCGCAGAGACCATCTCGTTGCAAGACAGCTGACCAGACGTCCTTCAAACCACAGGTGACAACCATTATACCAAGAGTTTGATCTCTGGCTCCCAGATGTAGAAGTTGCAGGAATTCCGAGTGTATCTCAATCTTCTCTGCTACTTCCGCACATCGTCGATTAAAGGTTGTTTCCTCAAGGCCTTTATATAGCAACATTGCCTGTCGAAAACTGTGATACGAATAGCCCAGTGAGCAGAAAAGATGTTCCAATGGATCTTCGTCGTCGCGCGAGCGGTTCCAAAACAGATGTCCAGAGTCAAGCGGTGCAAGCGTCTTGTCAGCATCTACAAGGAGGAGTGTTTCAGCCTTGTCGTAATGAGTGACAATAAGCTCGTCCAGCGTCTTCATCAAGCTCGTGTGGTTGTATGCTTCATTGTGCTCTTCGAAGTTGCGCAATAGCTTCGAAACCGTGGCCGGGAACGATGAACGCGTTGTCTCCACCAGTGACAAAAGAATTTCGTGCTCGTAACAAACCGTATGTAGTCGCTGTTTCTCGGCGGCCTTCCATGCTTCAAGTCGTGCTGCTGGCATTGTTCCTCGGTCGGATCTCTGCGTATCTTCAGATCGCTGGCGTTCGATATCCGCGACCGGAGTGTCGAGATAGATGATGTGCGTAAACGTCCTCGCATCGATTGATGTCCATACCTCCTCCCTATCACACTCGGACTCATGATTCCAGAACATGAAGTGTCCAGCAACAACCGCTGATCGACCTTTCTCAATGCTCTCTCGCTCAATACTTTGGATTGCCTTTTCTCGACATGTTGCTTTCCCGGCAACACTCAAATTTTCAAACGAAGAGAGACCTCCGGGACAGTGCTCGGCGATCTTCTTGGAACCTTCAAAGAACAGCCATTCATGGTGTTCCGGCATGTCGGCCAGAAGACGGAGCAACGTTGACTTTCCGGACCCCGGAAGACCGTACAGTCCCACAATCTTTGGCCTATGCTCAGTTCGCAAGTCCATCTCGCGATGGTGGGTGTCCACGTTAGATAGCGTCGTGGTAGTGTCGGACACGCCTTGAATCAGGCAGATGGTGAAGTCCTCGAGTTCACGGGAGGTGAATGTTTCATAAGAAGTCAAATTATGGTGTCCAAGACTAAACAGTCCTGTACCTGGTTCATCGTCAGATGATTCCACCACAGTTCGCCGATGACACGCATGCAGAATGCCAGCTCTTTCGCTGGATATCTAGATGAAGTCTGCACCGTGCCAAGAGCGTCTCATGCGTCGTGGCCATTTCTCCACGCAAGATATGCACTCAGTTTTCCGACAGGCTCCGCGTCCATGCATAGCGTTGCATTGCTTTGCAAAAACCCTTCGACTCGCGCACGCATGTAGCCTAACTCCTGGGCCGTCGCGCTATCGGCAGCTGTTGCGAGAGACCTCACGATCTCAACCTCCCCTATTCTATGCTGAAATCGGCCCGTTCGCCGTTCTCCGGAAGCTTGCTCTTCGCTTGCTACCACATCGTCGAGAACCACCGAAAAGCGGCCATTGTTGTGACTATCGACACTGTGCACAGGTATGAGCGTCCACTCAGAACGCACGGTTTCCAGGTCAGCCAGTACGGTGAGACTGCCAAAGGTAATGTTTGGCAAACGCTCGGAAAGCATCTCGCAGATCGTGTCCTTCCCTGAGATCTCGACGACCTCTGAGTTGACATAGTCCCCTCCCAAACGGAGTTTGGCTTCCCAACGATCGGAGATGGAGGACCAGGTACCCATTGGACCAGTAATCCGATGCCTGATCCATATACCACTGCGTGAGAGATGGTCATTCCAATCGTAGTAGATGTCACGGAACTTTGACACGTGTGCTGGTTGTTGTACTTGGTCATGGCTGTTGTAACCCAGGGACTGTCCGAGGTTTTCGATTCGCTGACAAAAGTCAGCGGCAGGCACAAATTTCCGTTCCACTTCCAGACACGACGGCCATCGCACTCTCGTCCCACACCCCAACGAAGACTGATTCAGAGGAATGCAGTTCGCTGGCCGCATTGTATCAAGCTATGCACGAGTGTCGACTGCTGCGTATCTGAATATGACTTCCGAGGCGCTTGGAGACAGGATCGTGCGCAGTAACGTCATTCGCCAAGAGGATATGTGTGATCCATTGACTAGAGAGCACCGTCGACGGTCTTGTACGTTGCACCTCAGTCGAGTACCCCTGCAAACTCGAATGTTGCTGTCCGTACAGGCTAGATGTGTCAAAGCAGGTTTGCTTGTCGTGCAACTCAAAATTCAGTCTTACCACGTCTCCGGTGCAGACCGCTTTAACAGGCTGTCTAAGATCAAGACGTGGCACAGCAAGCACATGCAGTGCATTGTTTTGTGTCACGCTAAATTGCAGCGGAGCACTTTAGTGCGAGTCTTGATGTAGGAAACAGAAACCTATCTCGAATCGATTCCGCCCCGTCCAAGTGTTAGCTCCCAACTGAAAAGCTAACCAGCCGTTGCATTCTGCACGTTACCCCGCGCTAAAATGCTCCGTTGCACTTTAGCGCCCATAAACAGTGCACCTTAGGACCCGTCCACCCACTTTGCATCGACTCCTGTCGACATCAGATCACAATATGGCAAGCCGTACAGATAACGTGACTGGATTACTTCTGAGCCAGATCACAGGTGACGATAAGTTGGTACAATTCATCCATTGCAAATAGTTGATCTCAGATCTCGAATAACCATTATAGGATGAACCGATCATTCGAGGGCTACTGCAGGCTCTGTATGCAGAAAAGGGCAGACGACCATTGCTCTTCAGGAAATTTGAGCACGATCTCAGACTGCGCAATGCTGGTGCTGCAAGACGCCTGGACAAGTTGACTTCCATTGAGGGCATAGATCTTCCTCTCCTAACATATCTAGAGAATGGTCTCTCCCGATGGCTTCGAGACCCGAGCGCCTTTTGGACGTTGTCTCCGTTTCAGCTTCCAAAAGTTGGCAATCCACAAGCTGCGATCACCGTGCTCTACGTGCAGGCAGTACGTTTGGACCTGTAGTCACTTATCGCCAAGCGTTTGTGCTCTGTTGCACTTGTGGAACTCCGCCGCCGACAGTCAATATACTCCGATGAAGCTATTGTGGACATCTTTACACGTCATGGCTCAGCTCCCGTCAATGATGCCCATGCGTCACTTGAGAAGGTCATAAGCGAGGGCAGTCGCTTCATCAACATCGAACAAGCAAGCGACTGCTCGGGCAGTACGCTAGTGCTGGATTATCATTCCGAGACGCAGTAAGGAACCTTGCCCTGCACTGGGAATCCGCACTAATGTATCCAGATGGACTAAATCATTGCCCGAGTCGGGTGCGAAGTTCGCCAAGGTGATTACTCATTTGAAAACGATTGGGATGCTCGCAAAGGCAGGAAGATTTTCAGCGCTTCGCATAGCACTTGTGGATTGGCTCATCAAACAGGTTATGCAGCCAGAGCATTGGACGAGTGGAAGCAACGGACGACCTGCTGTACGGACAAGTTTCCAGAGGGGCTACTGCGGGATGAAATCTGGTGTCCTAGTCCGTATGTTGACCCCACTCTGGATCTTGGAAGCCTCAGAAACGAATAATATTTCCGGAAGGTCCGTTGGGTGGGGAGACGACCGCTGCAGCAATTCAATAGTTATGATGTAGGGCAGTTATTTAGGAGGCGCTCAACTTCGATATTCTCTCAAGCTCCTTGTCTGAACCCCCAAATGTCTCTCACCGAGTTGAATGTGGACTGGGATTCGACAAGCGTAATCGACGTCAGTTAGGACGAGAACGACGGCATGAATACAGACAACGGAGATCCCAACGAAGCTGGTCGTACAGTCTCCGGCGACAGGTACTACTGGTTCGGCAAGAAGTACTTCCACTGCACACTGGCAGAGCAGGTCTGCAAAAACCACAGCAACGGAGAATCAAGTGCTAATCTCGACGTGAGTTTGCTCCGAAATTCTTGTTATTAAGTGCAACTTAATGGTGTAGTCCGCACTAGAAAGGGAACTCAAGAGCTTCCCGTTCAAGGACGCATTTCGAAAGCTCGAAGAGCACGTAATGTCGACTTCGCTAGCAACTCTACGACTGGACATTGATCATGAGCGCCAGCGCTTCGTCACAGCGGTTGGTGCTGTTGTCTGTTCTGGAACAGAGCCTGAAAAGCGAATCCTTCGAAGCACCCTGCGAGGGCGCTATCGTGAGCACGAATCTGCGACGTCTCGTGTTTCTTTCCGCTCCACTTCGTGGATGCCACCACCTAGAGATACTGAGAAGTCAAGCCCAAACATGTCAGAGCATGCATCGAACATGGAAAACAACAGCCGTTATGCAACCATGTTGAAAGAACATCTCGATGCAGTCGGATCGGCGGCCTGCTATCAGGTCGATCCTGTGACACATAATCCGCCCTGGTTTCGAGCGACCCTAACGGTTGATGGACGGACGTTCCAAGGCGTAGGGAGGTCGAAGGATAAGGCGCGGCATGATGCAGCCAGACGGGCATGTGAGCGTCTGCAGATTGTGTCAAGAGAGTACTAGCATCCATAAATGTCTATACATCCCAAAATCCAGGCTGTCTTTCTTTCGACCTCGATCTCCACGTACCTATCAATCTGTATCTCCGTGATGGCCCTTGTCTGAGCACAAAGTATGAATCGTCGAAGCTGTGGGTGATGGCATGTCGAAGTAGCGCATTGGAGCTAGTCAAGGATCTTAATGTCAGCATTGTGCTGCTCAGTGTCTGGAAAGGCTCAAGGGTAAGGGCGAAAAATCCTCGGACGGATCGTCTTTGCTCTATGTTGGCTGTCCAATGTGGACCCGGACTTCAATGCTATATCGATCGCAATCCAGGCCGAGCCTGGTTTTCATACCTTTTGGATCACAGGAAACAAGACCCCGACAAGTACGACAGTCGAGCACCTGAAGTGGATTTTGGCTACTCTCCGAAACTGTTCCCTCCCCAACTTAGAGGCGAAGATCTTTGCCGAGTCAACAACCAAAGCATATCATCAAGTCAAGAAGTATGTGCGACGGATGGACCTGTTCATCCGTCAGCTTGTGTCCTCGGAGATTATGGCGCTTCCAAGTGGTGAGCTAGGACACTCAAACACATGTATTATCTCACTGATCCAGACTGTTACCAGTCGCAGCACCCGTCACAGCTGTCCGTCGTCTTGTCTTGGATAGTGGTTCCTACTCAGAACTAAGCACGGCAGCGTACGCTTTTCGAGATGACCCATCGTATCAATTGCTGAAGACGGCAATCAACAATCATCCAGAACTGGAAGATTTAAGACTGCTACGGCACAACCTCGGTCGGGTGGCGGCGTGGGCAAAAGCGGCCGAATCCGTAGCGAAAATGGCCAGTGAGCTCGATGCACTCCAATCGTACCGTGTTCAGGTGGTGCCGAGTCAGGCAACTAGTCCACTGCTGTTTCCGCACGATATCACAATCGGTGATGCGAAGCAGAGCAAGCTCGGATGAAAATGGATTTGCTACTACAAGGCTTCTCGATGCATTCGAGGAGCTGTACAAGTCGAGGGACCTCTCTGGCAAGGTCCATGCTGAGACAGCAATGCTTCTCCATTTTCACGCCCGGCACATGTCATTTTTCGACGGGAATCCATACATCGGCTGCAGCAAGCCCTCCTGCTACGCATGTGACTTGTTCCGACAGTGTCATCCCATGCGTGTGCACGTTCGGCCCCGCAGTGGCAACGTGTGGGCGAGTTGGACGCCTCTCAGTTCGGACCGTATGGCTACGATCGGGCTCGACACTTCCACTAAGACTACTATCGAGGAGATGATTCACCGGATGCGCCAGAAGATTGATCTGGATGCATCGTCGGGTCTTCGGGAGCCTGGTCGGACCATTGATTCTATCACAGACTTGTCCTCCTCTCTACCTACAATATCTAGTGTTGCATGACAAGAAGACTCGCTAATCTACTAACGTAGGTTTGGTGGTCTTCTGCGGTCTGCAACGATGTATTGAATGGGCTAAGTTTCTTTGCGACACTTGACCGCCCAGTGCCAACATGGGATGCTCGATGCGCGCCTCAGCTCGCAATCGGTCGCTCCTAGAATCTGACGCGAGTTCACCGTCTTGCCTTACTCCGCCCCTTCCCGTCCGCCTTGCGTTGTCTATGTCACACACCTTCCTTACCCGAATTCACGACCCCACAGATTCGCTGCTGCTAAGATCTGACCCGACTGTCTCATGGCTCCTCAGCCATTGAGCGTTGGTCCGTATTGGACACTGGGGTATATTGGCCACACCACGCGGGCCGGAAGGATGGTCTATCGGGCGTCAGAAATGCGCAGTGTCATTTCCTAAAAGTCGCAGCAGGTGCGACGCGAATAAAGTTCAAGCTAATTTTTCGTGCGGCGAACGACACAGTCGAGCCAGTATCGTGCATGAACGGTTAAGATAACAGGATTACATGTTTCGTCACGTCCGCGATTGGGACCTTCCATTCGCAATCTGGCGATATGGCTCTACCGACACTCGCTTCAGAAGCCTGGACCTTTGAGGAAATTTTGATCGTTTGACACACCATCTGCTCTGGGAAGGCATATCGAATGGAGAGTCGTCGATTTCGTTACAATGGGATTGAGGATGCATTTTACGCGCCGAGCTTCTCCTTCCAGTGTGTATCTTTACAGCGAATGCCAACCCACCAATGGTTGAGCGACACAAAACAGCCTCAGTGGATCTCAGTCGGCTGCAAATAAATTTCTAGCGGCGTGTGCCTGTACACTAGCCTCTTACAATATTCACCTCGCTAGCGACAATGAGAGCACACAGTGGCCTCGCGGTCGAAGTCCTGGAGTACAGTGAGCTTCGCGCGCGCTCACTTTACAGCACTTCATCCTTCTAAGGGAGTTGACTAATACTATGAGAAGAGCAGAATCTGTGGTTTCATATCGTCGGGTGACACAATCCAGAGGCTTCCATGGTACCGTCCTGTATGACAGCACTCGATGCGCGTCATGGTACATTGGTCTGTCGTTCTTTGGTCACTATGGCTAATGCTTCTTCTGGACGAATTGAGCTGTGCCAAAGGCCCGTCCTGCGATTGCAAGCTGCCGTGTGTGCGCGCCCCAAACTCCTTCAGTATCTGCCGAGAACCTCAGGCCAATGAAAATACGAGGAGGCTCATACATCTCGACCACGAGTAGCTCTGTATACGTATGCCATCTCGACAACAATGTCAATGCACAGCTTGACAATCACTTTGTGCATCTGAAGCCTCAATTCAGGCCATGTTCTACATACATACTGATTCATAGGTGGTCTATTCAGTTGCTTGAAAACATTCCTACTTAACGCCTCGTAATAACGAATGTGACCGAATACGGTCTCGATCGCTGAAATTGCACAGCCATACCTTTCCGGATCCAACGCCAATGCCTACACTTTCCGCAAAGACAACACTGCACGATGGTCGATATTCTGGCGGTATAAAGAGGAATTTGTCCGTGTTGAAGGTTATCCAAACCCCGTCAGCACTCAGTCCTGCGCCCTCGTACTGCGGGTATCGTGGTTCTAGGCCGGTTTAGCTCACAGTCGAGGGTGGCGAGGCGTCAATACTGAAGGAACCAATTTCGGTGTAGAGGAACGAGCCAGTGGCGCTGAACGATATTCTTGATAGCGTCTCGTCGATCTGAAGTGTGTGCAGGCAGGTACCACTAATCGCATCCCATATCTTGACCGTCTTGTCGTTCGACGCCGATGCGGGACGGGTCGAGTCATGTGAGAAGGTGCTCGTCGCCAGCTGACCCACGATGGTCAGCCTTATCACTGCTCAACCTCTACCGTATACGTCGTAGTCTTCAGAATGATTGGTGCCTCGGAGTCCTCGCTACCCTCCCTCCGCACGATGGGCGCCTCGCCCAGTTCCGGTGTCGCCGTGGCCTGCCTCGTGTCATTCCTACTTCGCCAGTGGCCGCTGCTCCCTCCACCTCCCGTATGACTTTTCCCCCGCCTCTCGCTGGACCTCGTGGCTACGATCGTCTCCAGCTTGGTGGAAGCACCAAAGTTGCTATCAAAAGCGGTAAGAAAGAATTTCAGGTACAAGAGGGATGCGGACATGATGGAGTAGTGCATGTTGCACTGCGTTGCGATGACGGCGCTCACGGCCGCGAAGGCGTAGTCGGCGCTGTGGAAAGCAATTTTGAGATGGTAGAGGCGGAAGGCTGTGGGGATTATGACGCTGATGTTCGTTGCGGTCAGTGGTGCTTTGCGTTAGGAGGGGTGTTTGGGGGTGAGGTGGACGTACGGAAGCCTGACCGCAAAGGCCACCATGGCGTTCAGCTTCCTTTCGCGTGGCATTTGCAGCATCCAGATCATAGCTACGGCGATGCCGAAGACTATAAATTCGATTAGGAGGCTGATGACCTCCAGGGCTGCCCAGCGAGTGAACTGGAGATCGATCAGTGGCTATTCCAAGCCAGAGCGGTTCCTGAACTCACCAAGTCAGGGCATTGCGCTGCGGTGTATGATCTCCATGGGTGCGAAGAGTTACACCGGATAGCGATGGTGAGAACTCCTGCTACCGCCCAAAGCACGGTTAAGATTTCCGCGCCCCGACAAAAACGTTGGTGCAGGGGCACAGGTTGCAGGCCCAGGATGAGTTGCAAGATCGCGAGCTTCGAAAATGTCAATGCGAGAATATAGAGGATGTCTGCGGCATAGAGTGCCTCTTCGTCGCCTGCAGCGTCGTTGGGAGCCTGCAGCCCATGTCGCCTCCCAAACCCGCATTTTACAGCTACGAAGATTGCAGTTGATGAGGCGATACCGAATGTCTGTTCGGCACGGTCAGCTTTCCTGCGCCCTCCTTGTCAACATCTCGTGCAAGCTCACCGTCGTAGCAATGATACCCCCATATTCCCACCCAACGCCTCGGCGCCGAGACAGACTACCTGCTAACCTGGCGGCGAGAACAGTGAGACTCCAACACAACGCAACCGCCGCGAATACCACCACAAGTCCTGACCGGTCGTTCGACGTATTCGGAAGATATCCATGATATTCCATACTGCGCTCAAGACTGCCCATGAATCATTCAGAGTCCCGCAGTCTCGACGAACGGTCCACGGCGGGTAGCCGGCAGACATTATACCAACGATCCCCAGAGGCCAAACACAGAACGACCCGTCCACGGTCGGTTATTTTGCGCAGGAAATTAATCGGCCGCCGAGGTGCCGTAACCCGTTGCTGCGTTCCTTGCGAAACTCTCCTCAAGCTCCAGCGGCTGCAGATCTGCGGCGTCTCCTCCCTTGTCCGGGCAACACGGAAGCCCAAGCATGGCAAACGATATGCGCGAACATCACATGGCACGAACGTTGTGTCCTGTGGGAAGGTTGATCTGGTCTATGCGCGGTCTGTGAGGGGTACCGTGGGCGCGGGAGGTGGCGCAGGATGCAATGGCGCGGACCTAGATTACCCAGCAAGCATCCTGCGACGCACTCTTCTCCAGTCGCAAGCGTTTCTCCGCGTGGTAGCATGCCGCTACGATGCGCTTATCACAGACGGAATGTTCAAGCCGGGTCCCGGTCCGTCAGCTTGCTAAAGTGTAATCTGAGCTCACTTACGGACTCTGCATCTTCCCGTAGATGATCATCGATGCACCGGCGGAGGTTAAGCTGCAGGCTAATGTACTCCCTCGAACCCTTCCATGGCCCGCATGGGAAGGTGCGAAGCTCCTGCGCTGCACAGGAGAGCTGCGTGGAGTCCAGAAGTATATCTAAGCGCGGCCACGTTCTGATGGGCGCTGTGATGCAACCTTATCGCTCTACTGCGCTCTTTTCCTTCAATATTTCCTATTGTTTCGTGCAGTAAACGACTCCTTTGCACTCAATCGCTGTTGTATAGCCAACAAGATGGCTGACTTTCACTCTCGAGACCACGCAACTGGAAAGAATGGAGCTTCGGTCGGTATCTCTGGCGGCCCGATGGAGCCAATGCAGCAGACGTATCTGAAGCCCGGACAATGGGACGACCTCGATCCCGTGGCCAGGGAAGGCTTCACGATGAACGACCAGCATGACATGCAACGCATGGGCAAGAAGCAAGAGTTTCGCCGCAACTTCCGCTTCATCACGACCGTCGGCTTCACCTGCTGTGTTATGGGCACATGGGAAATCCTGATGACATCGAATACACAAGCCCTACTGGCTGGAGGGTCGGCGGCCCTGTTCTGGTCGCTTTGCTGGTGTTACACTGGACAGACGTTCATCGTGCTGTCCCTGGCGGAGATGAGCTCCATGGCCCCAACTGCGGGTGGACAATATCATTGGGTCTCGGAGTTTGCGCCTCAAGGATCGCAGAGGTTGCTGAGTTATCTCTCAGGTCAGTAAACGTCACTTGCGCCATCTGAAGGTCCTAGCTAATTGAGCGATAGGCTGGCTCTCCACTATCTCGTGGCAGAGTATTGTGGCCCTGGACTGCTACCTGGTCGGAACAGTCATTCAATCCTTAGTCATCATCAATGACGAGAGCTACGCCGCCACATCATGGCAAGCTACTCTGCTCATCTTCGCTTCCGTCATCGGCATTGGACTGTTCAACATGTTCGGAGCCAAACACCTTCCTCTCGCGGAAGGATTGTTTGTGGCATCTCACTTCTTCGCCTTCTTCCCCGTCATTATCGTCATTTTGGTACTGGCTCCGAAGACTACACCAACGAAGGTTTTCCTTACATTCTCGGACAATGGAGCTGGATGGCCGACTATCGCCTGGGCTACGTTGGTAGGCCAGGTCAGTGCCATGTTCAGTGTGTTGGGTAAGACGCTGTCAGGCATAAAAATTCAAAAGTGTATGCTGACAAAATCTCAGGATCCGACAGCGTAGCGCACATGGCCGAAGAAGTCCAAGAAGCCGGCAGCATCGTGCCCAGATCCATGGTCTGGTCCTTCTTCCTGAACATCCCATTCACCTTTGGCATGGTAGTGTCCTATCTCTTCTGCATCACCAGTCTCGACGACGCCGTCAACGATCCTACTGGCTATCCCTTCATCTACGTCTTCCGCCAAGCGACCGGCAGCAAGAGCGGCACCACGGGCATGACGGCTGTCATCTTATTGCTCCTAATTATGATCACCATCAGCTCCATGGCATCAACGTCCCGCCAAACCTTCGCATTTGCTCGCGATAACGGCCTGCCGTTCTCCTCTTGGCTGGGCCAGGTACACCGCAAGTGGCACGTCCCGCTCAACTCAATCGTCTTCACGATGATCTTCACCTGCGCCGTCTCGCTGATCAACATCGGCAGTACGGCAGCCTTCAACGCACTGCTGTCGCTGTCAACCGTCGCTCTAATGGCCACCTACCTCGTTTCCATCACCTGCGTGCTGCTCAGGAGGATACGAGGACAGTACCTCCCGCCCGCACGCTGGTCGCTCGGGAAGTTGGGTCTGCCCATCAACGCTTGTGCGCTGGTATACTCGTGCTGGTCTTTCTTCTGGAGCTTCTGGCCGAACTCTTACAGCATCAATGCAGAGAACTTCAATTGGGCGTGCGTCCTGTTTATAGGGTTGATGGGCGTCGGAAGTATCTTGTACTTCACGCATGCGAAGAAGATCTACGAGGGCCCGGTCGCGATTGTGGAGGACAGGGACAAGCTGCGATAGAGTGATTGGCCGCATTTGGGTCTTCGGCGTTATTGCAAACTGTCACTAGAGTTCTCTCTATCCACCAACGTGGGAAGCGTTAGAGGTACATTGTCAATTCGTCCGCTCGATATCGCGGTTCAAGATAGAAGTGCGGCTAGAGTTGCGTCAGTCCCCATTTATCGATCGACTAAGTTGCTTGTGAGAAGGGACGCAGGAAGGCCTTGGAACTATGTCCGACATAACAGCTGCACGATGCTCGGTCTAGAGGGCAAAGAACACGAAATCACATCACAAAGTGAGGTTTTAGACGCAGGTACGAGCTCGGCAAGCGGCAGGTGCGACACATGAAAGCAGGTACCAAAGCACGTGCCTTTGTGCAACCTGTAATCTCGAGGCGTCGTTTGTCTCGCAAACCCATCCTGACCTCCTACATTATTGTCAGCATACAAAGCTCATTGCAGCGGGCTGAACTCCACCTGTTGGGCACACCCTTTGACCCTTGAATGCCGTTCTTCGAATCGAGGCAGGCGACGATGTCACACCTTGTCTGCGCTGAGTGTGAGGGCGAAGGCAAGCTTGTCTGCAAAGGCTGCCTGCTGGTCGTGGTGAGTTGCCGCTCAGCAAAAATAATCCGCTCACAAGAACCTGCCTGACGGTCGCTCTAGTATTGCAGCGCAAACTGCCAGAGGAAACACTGGTCCGCCCACAAGCAAGATTGCGGGTCCCCTCTGGTCAAAGACTCGTGGAAATCGTCATGGCAAGCAGAAGGCCGCGACCCGCACTACATCGGTGACGGTCGCCCTCTCCTGAGCTTCGGAGCGAAGAAGTACCTCTGGGGCAATGTAGCAGCGTATGACGCAAAGACCGCGACGTCACATGGCTGGAGTTTGTGGGACGTGTGAGAGGGTATGCGACATAAGTTACTACCTAGCCACGGTTTCGTCTACTTTGCTCCTTTCGACAGTGTCGAAATTGCCTTCTCTAGCTCCTAAGCAAAGTGCAGCCCGCTGCGTTCCAACTGTGGAGATATCATGATCGATTTCCTGGCATGCAACTGCCATCTCAACGAATTGGGCTTGTCTTCTTGCTTACGCGGCAAATTTTCGGATTGTGTACGGAGAGCAACATCAGGATTTGTTCTGTTACGGGGTACAACAGGCTGACATTGTCAATGCAAGCTTCACGGCAACCCTGTCTTGGGCAAGGCGCCGATGTTGCGATCCTGCCAGGCAGTAGTCGCGTAGATGACTTCTTTGAAGAGTAGATCAGGTGATGCGGGGATTTGGTACGATAACTCAAGTCTGAATGGCTTCGACCTTGCAGTAAGATTGAAGCATGTGTTGAACACTCGAGATGCTTGCTCCTATATACCTATAGTACTAGGTCACAAGTTTGAAGCCTTGGCGTTGAGACACCAACACCATAACGGCATTACAACGATGCTATTGCATCAGATCAACTTAGATAGGCATTAACATCTTGAAACGGACAGTTTGTATATGAATATAATCTGTCTTAACTCAGTATTTGGTCTGCCATCCCTCTGCATCAATAACAGCCTGCATGCGACGAGGCATACTCTCAAGTACCGACGTAACATACTCGTCTCGAATAGCATGCCACGCCTGCGGCAGAACTTCTTCAAGCTTGGCGCGTTGCGCCTCGGGGCCGGCTATACTATCAAGATGCGGACAGACGTCGTAAATACCCTGTTCCAGGGAAAGCCAGAGGTGTTCGATAGGGTTGAGATTTGGGCTGTATGGGGGCTGGTCTGGCAGAACCTCAATGCCGTGTATTTGGAACCAACGCGTTATTTTGTGGGCTTTGTGGTTTGTTTCGTTGTCCTGCATGAAGATGAGATCCTCCGTATTGATTGGGAGAAGGCCTTAGTCGAGTGTGCGGATATATGAGTCCGCCGAATAGCCCTATTTTTGCGCCGAAGTCTCGACCCATAACGATCAATTTAGCCCGTTTGCCGTCACCGTAGATAGCGGCCCAAACCATAACTGAGACATCTTTGCCCTTCTTAAATGCCTGTAGCATTACATGGTCCGATTTCCCCGTAGGCGTTCAAAAAATCCACTCTCTTTGCTTGCCCTTTCCATGCTCGACCGAGCACTCGTATGAGAAGATGTATTTAAGCCAATCTTGTGCGCTTAAAGACACGTAGCGTTGTGCAAAGGCTAGGCGTAGCCTTGCGTGTTCTTCAGTAAGCCCAGGTCGCTTCTGTGCCAGCCATTTTGTGGTCCCGTGCTTCTTAAAGATGCGGTATAGCGTTGGCCTGCTACAAGGAATTCCAGTCTGGTTTATAAGCTCTGTATAAGTGATCCTAGGATTGCGATGCGCGATTCGAAGGATATGCCTTTCATCTGGCAGGTTATAGGTTTTTGGAGCACCCAGCCGTCGTCTAGAGGTATGGTTGACGCGTAAAGGGGAGCGCCGGATTGTGGTATCGACCTTCTTGTACGGATTGCCGAGCGTCGTCGCAATCTCTTTTGCGTGGCACGCCGCATTTGACAGCACCTATAATTTCTGCGCAATGTGTCTGAGAGATCTCCTTACGGCGCGAATTTGAATCTAGAGGTGCAAGAAGAGTTCGTGGTCGCGGCATGATGTGCGTGCAAAGACCATAAATTACAGCGTCAAGATGAGAAAGGTCGAATCCACGCGCTGAAATTGCCAAGCGGCTTCAAACTTATGACAAGGTACTGTAGGAGATTCCCATTCAAGGCGTGAGCGCAAGGCGGCGGTGCCGCGACAGCTTTCTCCTTATCGCGGGCTCGCGGTCTCGTGAACGTCGATGTAACGTTACAAGAGTACGCGAAGGTCTGTCGGCAATATTCTGCCAAGAACTGCACGAACGTTCCTAGACAATGGGTGCCGACTGAAGCTCGAAACCGTGGTTCCCAAAGAAAGATCTTCAACCCTGGAACAAGAATGATTCCAGTCACTTGATCGCCACTTTGTAGTAGGCCCTGAGAATATCGTGAATGTCGTAGACGGCTTGCTCTTCGTTGCTCAGGTGGGCGACAGTAGTAATCTAAGCAAGATCCACTTAGTACATTCCGCCGTCTTGGAATCCAAGTCCCTTCAGTCTGTGAAGGACACGGTCTTGTCGAGTTGCAGCTAGCGTATCGGCGAAATAGTGATTGACAGTCTGCAGTGTGCCTTTCGTCTCGTCCGTAAGAAGTAGCTTCAATTGTTTGGACGCCTCCGTCCACGCCTCTCTCGCTGAACGTACATTTCGGGTTTCAAATCGCGTCGTACATCTTCTTCAAGGACAAGATCTTGCTAGACTCGCTCGTTGAACTTGGAGACGATTTGGTCGATAGTGTCCAAGTGGGTTGTCGCTATGGTCCGCCAGCCTGCTGCCTGCTGCCGGAAGAGATTCTCTAGTACCGTTAGATTCACAGTTCCCGGAAGCTCCGATCTACGAGATTCCCGACATCGCTGTCGGATCCAGGTGTAGATGCTCTCGTCATTCTGCGAATGGGCTCCGTAGTTCGAGTCAACTGTATCATCAACGTTCCGAAATGCTCGAGTATGGCCTTCACGTGTCATCACTATAGCAAACTGCTCGTTCTGGAGATGAAGATGCATTCGTAACTTACGAGAATCCTTTGCGTCCCACTCGCTGTCGTAATTTCCCCTTAAGCTATCGGCAGCAACGCTCTGATACTTCGTAGCGATTCGAGAGAGAAATTGCCTCTGCTGCAGAGTCGTCTGCCTTGGTGAGCCAAGGGCATCGAGGTTCACACGAGAGTCGTACACCAGCGTCCGTATCTCTTGCACGAGCGCTGGAAATTCTCCTTGGATGTGTTCGTAAAGGAGTTTTCCTAGAAACGTCTTCAGGGACGAGATGCCGATCCGGGGTTTCGGAAGCGCGTTCTACGGTGCAGTGTCGAAGAACTTCTTCTCGTTCCGGTAGCGTTGCTAGATAGTCACACCGTTCTGAATCTCCTGAGTCGATCGATTCTTGACCGCAAACCATCTATGAGTTAAACGCTCTATAGAATTTTGAGCAATATTCAGAACCTACGCGCAATCAGCCTGAGAACTCGCGAGGTTAAGGCACTTCTACCATTTGCTCATCTCCCGATTGTAGTGCATCACACTTCCTAATGATTCCAACTGTTCTTTTCCCCTACGGATCAGCTGCCCTTGCCATTCGAAACACCTCTTGGTTCGCCAAGTTGTGCGAGCATCCATGACTGCGCTGAATATTATTAGCTCCCTTCTTTAGTGAAATCGAGTTGTCTTACAGGATGATGGTTCTCCTGTCGACAACATAACTCTCTAGGAGTCTTCGAATGATGTCAAGATCCTCCTGAGTCCGGTATTTGGTAGGATCTATAGGATTAGTAGGCGTTGAGAAAGCAAAATTCCTCTCGCTTACTGTGGAACGGGCCGGGAACATCGACAACACTTAAGTGGTGGTGCTCAGGTCCACTGAGTTCAACCTTGAGGACATCGTCGGAGAAACGTTTGGGAAGGTCCGCTATAGCAAGATCGCTCGCAGCCGGGAGACCCATGTGAACTGTAGCCTATGTAATGCTCAGCAATGGTATTCAATATGGTTTACCTTTCTTACCTCATTAAGAATGTTCTCAAAGTCTGCTGCGCTTAGAAAGCAGCCTTCGATCTCGCGAGCAAAACTCTGTAGGTGCGACTTTTGGCTTTCATCATTGATTGCGGTAGGATCGGGCAGAATGGAAACTTTCATAGAACCTTGATCGGTTAGAGAGCGACGAAGGACAATTTGGGTCGCACAACATGTACAGAGTTCGCTGGTAATAGGAAAGCTGAGTCCCGTCAAGCCCTCGAGGAGTGAGGACTTTCCGCTCGGCTGGTCCCCAACAACAACGAGCTGGATGAAAGGTCAGTCTTGACTCCCACGGGAATGATACAAACTGAGCTGTAGGAGCGATATGTCCTCGTTCACTCCAAGCTCACGAAACTTGTTGATAATACTAAGGACCCTGACTCGATCCTTGTTGTCGAGGTCTTCAACGCTGCTGTCCGCCAAGCTTAGTCCTCCCATATTCGATATCTCACTGCGATAGAGTTAAGAGGAACTGGAAGGCAAATGCGAATGCGCCTGGTGCATAGCTGTGCATGGCGTTACCGGTCATTTTTATATCTTCCGGCGGTCGTCCTTCGTTGCCAAGAAAGATATGTCTGCCAATCTCCGCGGGATCGAATTGGAACCCATTCACCGTAGGTCTGACACACTCTTGTGAAATGATCTGAACGTTAATGTGCACGATTGATGGGCAATAGAAATTTCCGCGTCAAGACATCGCACATGAATGTTGCTGCAGACACCGCTAGACAGCTTGTTGGTTACACGGCCCTGTTTTGTACAATGCAGACCTTAGCAGATCGACAGAAAGTCCTGTATGACAAGAGCACGGTGCCGAGCGACTTTGCTGTAGGAAGCCGTGTTCTCTTTACCCGTGATCCCAGCGGTGCTCCAAACTTCTTCAACATTCAAGCATAAAGTTATGCAATGTGGTGCTGCGGCTCGAAATGGACGCAGAAGTTGCCTGTTCTGGCAGCAGAAACGCAGTCAGGCTGACTTTCCCTGTTGTTCAACGGATAGAGAGCAAGGGTGGTACGCTGAATCAAGGCGGGGTCAAAGCGCAGGCTTTCCTTTCATTTCTGCTGCAAACACCTTTCGACTTAAACCCATACATGTGCCCACAGTCGTAGCAAGGTCATCGTCAGATCCTGTCTGATCATTCAATACCAACAGGTAGGAAGGACGAGGCAACATTCAGCTGTTGCTGACACCAAGGAATGGTAAAAGCAACGTCATAAGCACTTGGAGCTCTCTCCGCTGCTTCCCGTACATGTCAAGCATACTATGCTTCGTACTCTTCAAGACGATTCATACACTGATCTGCTACTATGCCTACAGCTGTGGTCACAGGAGCTAACAGCGGCATTGGGAACGCATTCGCGCAGATCCTAATCGACGAAGTACCATCTACTAAAGAACAGCTCATATCACCATAGTCTAACACCAACCAGGGCTACGATGTCCACGCCGCGGACAGAGAGGCCGGTCCTCCCCTTCAAGCTCTCCAGTGTCGACTGCACGTCCTTGACGTCAGCTCGCCTGAGTCCATATCAGCCTTCGCTGCGCAACTTCAAGACAAGCCTGTAGATGTATTGCTCAACGTAGCAGGCGTGATGGCCCCAAGAGAACAAGACGCCTTGGAAACAGTCAACATCAACGTGCTCGAGAAGATCTTCGCCGTCAACACATATGGCCCTCTACTGCTTACCCAAGCACTCCTGCCGAATCTACTTGCAACATCTGGCAGCAGGGTAGGCATCGTGAGCAGCCGTGTCGGCAGCATTGGCGACAACTCTACAGGAGGCACATACGCGTACAGAGCGAGCAAGGCGGCGGTCAACAGTATTGGGAAGAGCATGGCTATGGAGCTGAAGGACAAGGGTGTGGTGGTGTCGTTGCTACACCCTGGATTCGTCAAGTCCAATCTCACGACTGGTTCGGAACCACACCCTGAGAGTGTGATGCCTGATGAGGCTGCGAGCAAGCTGTGGAAGGTCATGATGAGCAAGGGGATCGAGGAGACGGGCATGTTCTGGCATCGAGAGGGGTATGAGCTGCCTTGGTGAGGTACGCAGTGATGTAGAGCTGGTCAGCGCAGACATTACTGCCTGCTAAGACCTACCAATCGTGTCTGTGGGCATGACTGTGAATACTTGAGAGGCCATAAGGGCAGGGTGGAATGGTCGATGTGGTTTCAAGCAAACGAATGACTCGGCGTCATCATTTGTACCTCAGCTGTCCTTCTTCTGGCCAGTACGGTCGACTGTACACTTGACGCAAGTCGCACAATTGTGGCAACCTCGGAACGTATCCGCTGACGACTTGTACACTGCGTTGCATAGCTGATGGCATATGGAACCATTTGGCTCATGCCGTCCACATCTCACCTCCCGTCCTTTCTACTCTCCTTCGCCGACCAGCAGCACCCCGGACTTCGCAGTTCCGTCCGCGCACCAGCAAAGCCTGGCCTCATGTGCGCATCCGTGCTTCACCTGCATTCTCTTCACTATCAAAGTCGTCTCTCCAGACGTCTCTGCGCGGAGTCCTCAGCATGGTCTGGAACCATCTCCAACCTCGTGTGGCGAACGCACAGCAGTCGAAAGGCCCCGAGAGTTGTCCTTTGACCTCTTCTGCGTGCTTTCGCCGGATCTTGTCGTCCTCAAAACCGGGCGTCATTACCAGCACTGACAGCACATTCAGATACTCTCCTCCGACCCTCACTCATTCAACCCAACCAACCTCCTCAACGCCCCAATCTCCGCATGCCCCCGATAATCCCTCATCCGATGACACCACACCACCTCGCCCCCCTCAAACAGAACTCCCCACCAACCTGCATCGGATGCCCACCCCTCAGCAGATCCCTCTTCCGGATCCCCTCCGGATCCTGCAGACTCTTCTTGATAATACTTATCTCGTCTCCACTCGCGCCGAGCATGCCTTTAGCCATGTACTCCGGCTGCCGCTTCCCGAGCTTCAAGGTCAAACCCATTCCGAGACGTTGGAAGAGCGTCCGGGTGGGGTCGGCGTAGATGGTGAAGGGGCAGGATGTGAATTGTTTGTAATGCGTTATTAGATCCGGATGGCCGCATCCTATGATGGTGATGGAGGTGGGGGTGGGGATGTTGGCGCAGTCTTGCGTGGGGATGCCTGCAGCGAGAGATTTGAGGTAGGCCGTGCAGGCGGGACAGTAGAAATATCGTACGAATATGATGAGCTGGCGCTGGTGGGTTGTTGTGGTGGGGTCGAAGAGGGAGCCAAAGGCGTGCGAATTGCCGACTTCGTCGTAGATGGGGAAATCTACGACGTCGGCTAGAGTTTCGAGCGAAGGTAGGTCATCCGAAGTGAGGTCACTGTTTGATTTGGTCGTTGCGGACCAGCCGTCTTCTCCTTGGTCGTAGGACTGCCTGTCGGCCCCGAATTCTTTGTCTACAAGGTCCGAGTCGTGTCGAGAGGTGCTCTCTGTTTTCGAGCCTGTGTCGCGGGATGACCGATAGACTGTGCTGTCCAAGCTGGTTGGCGCGGTAGAGCGTGTGCCTGTGGTAGATGCGACAGAAGAGTGCGCGAAATCGCGTCGCGAGAAGGGTAGGCTCTGATATGTCGGACTAGTAGGTGATGTTGCCGGCATGGTGCTCGCGCTTGGTGGATGGTATGGCTTCTCGAATTTCGAGGTGCCCATTGGCGAGACCTCCCGTTTCTTCGGCATACTCCTGGCTACGCAAAGGACGCGTGAAGTCGCGCAGTTGGTGTTGATGTTCGAACCGGATCAATGGAGGCACGAGCTCTGCGCTGCAAGGCGTTCTTTTCTTTCGGACACGGTACGATTGACAGTGAGAACGAACGACAGTGATGAGATATGAGGAGGTTGAAGACTCGAAAAGACCTACGCTTCAAGTGAAGTCAAGACGACCTTGTTTCTCCCACTCATACATTAGGCAAAAGCATCAACGCCACAATGGGAGCGCCGAGGACGACCGGGTACTTGGGTGACGTACCGCCGTTATGCTTTTATTCAGTGCTGTTCTTACCGTGAACTCTGATCGTGCATGACAGGCGGGACGTTGTTCGTTGGCGGACGCGAAGACGTTCGTGGCGTTCCACTCCCAAGATTCGACTCCATGGCTTGGCAGTTGTAAATACCGAGGGGAGCAACTTAAGCGAACGATAGTTCGAAGAACTGATGGCGAGCGTGCTCTGGCGAGATATGAACGAGGACACTCGCACGACTGGGTTAGGTAGAACTACAGCTCCCTAGGTTGGCAAGCACAGATCTCGGGGCATGATTTGAGATCTAACTTCACCCCTGTCTGTGAGCCACGTGCACAAATTCCAGCACATCGTATCGTCTTCACAACGTACATATGAACACTTCCACCTGTGGTCATTTGAGAGCGGCATCCTGCGTGACTATCAGTCGGCCCAAGCCAAGCCATCAGGCCTGAGAAGCACGGCAGGCAGGCGCTCCAGCTTCGCTTCCACGGAGAACGACCATGAATCTTCATGTACCTAACGACTGAAAATGTCCGCTTCAAAGAATTTGGTGTGTGTACGGTGCTGGCAAGACTTCTTCTCAACTCCCGCATACAAGGCGATATGCGCTGCGCCGTCCCCGGATGAGCGCATCACATATACCGCCTCGACGGCGTTGGTCGAGCGGCCGGCGTCCTTGTCCTGCAGCTGGTGTTCATTCCTGCTATCGCTCAAGCCTGAGGCTGACAATGTCCGATATGGAGATGAAGAGCCAGTTTCCACAGATATCGAGGTCTGGTACAGTTCTGGCTATGACTGGGAGAGCTTCACTCCACCCGGAAACAACAGGTTCCGAATCTGGATCAATGGGGTCGTCACGCATCTAACTGCCTTCACTGAGCCTGACAGCCTCGCGGCTCGAAGGGTGACGGCTCGAAGTATTCAGCCCGATGTGAGTTCAGACGCTGCTTTCTCTCAAGCGTTGAGCTGGTTAGCGGAGTGCAACACCCACAGCGCGTGCCCTAGATCGGCTGCAAGCGAGATGCCCACCCGAGTCATCGATGTGTTGCCGGACGGCGGTCGAGCAAGTGCAAGGCTTTTGACTACGAAGCAGGCTAGCGACACCTACCTTGCTCTTTCGTATTGCTGGGGACCACACCAACGAGGTATCACGACCACGCACGATGTGGACGCTCGCTTCGAGACGCTGGAAGAAACCGAGCTCTCGAGGACAGTGCAAGATGCTATCTTTGTCACGAGACGTCTGGGATATCGATATCTGTGGGTCGACGCAATCTGCATCATCCAAGACTCACGAGACGACAAACACATTGAGCTGAGTCGCATGAACGAGATCTATCGGCTCGCGGCACTGACCATAGTTGCTGCGAACGCCCACACTTCGGCCGAAGGCTTTCTGGCGGATCGCCAGCGCCCACCGGCGGCGACGTCGATACCGTTCTGGGCTTCTGATAGCCAGCTCGGCTCCGTCCATATGAGGCCGGAAGGCTGGTACAGCGAAGACGTGGAGCCCGTCAATACTCGCGCGTGGACGCTGCAGGAGAAGCTTCTGTCGCTGAGACTACTGATATATGCGGACCACACGCTACAATATCAGTGCAATGAACACTACGTAAATCTAGGCGACTCACTCAACATCGTCAGCGGGCTAGGCGGATCTCGTCTACCTCTTCATCTGCTGAACGCCGCTGCTGAGCAGTCCCCTGATGATGAGGTTAAGTTAGCCGAAGAATGGATCAGAGTCGTCTCAATATACTCTGGTCGTGCACTGACGTACCCCCACGACAAGCTTCCCGCTCTGTCCGCTATCGCGAGATCTTTCCACCAAAAGACCGGCTGGAGGTACCTGGCTGGTGTATGGCATGGGCCATTGATACCACGCTTCCTTCTCTGGTCCTCTACAGATTATGCAGATCCTTACGATGTCTACACAGCTCCTTCGTGGTCGTGGGCTTCGCTCTGCAATCCCGTAGCTTATCGGAATAGTGAAGGGGTGCCGTACGAGTTTGAGGTCACAACGGCGGACGTGACGCTTGAGACCGATATCCTTCCCTTCGGCGCCATCACTGGAGCTAGCTTAGCGATCAGTGCTCGCGTGCGCAGCGGGAGATTTGTCAAGCCGCAAAGCGTGATGTGGGGCGAGGCGAATGAGAGTGATAGCGGCATGTATGCCAGCATTGATGCGAAGCTTCCGGTCGACGAAGTGCCTGTTCTGGGCGTGGCAATAATACGTCGCAAGACTGAAGACCCTACGGAACCATATGCTGTGATCGACGGCCTGCTGATCGCTCCCGTGGACCACTCGACATTCCATCGTCGCATAGGTGTGTTCTTTGGCTCGCTTGCGACGGATTTTCAGGAAATTGAGAAGAGCCACATTACATTGCTATGAGTTACGAGATGACTGACGTCTCGAGAGTTTCTACGCCGTCTGCATCATCCATCACGAGTCGTCTCTATCATCTAATTCACCTCATTGTCACATATCGGTCATCATCAACCCACTCACGCCCTCAAATTCCTCCGTATCCTCTCAATATGCTCATCCTCCAGCTCACACCTCTCCCGCATATACCTCTCCGCCCCTCCAAACTCCCTCTCAATCATCTCCAACGCCGCAGCCATATTCTCCTTCTTCGCAGAAACCATATTCCCCACCCCCTCCCTATCCCCCCCCAGCGCCGGATTCCTCAACAACCGCTCCACAAACACCGGCTTAAGCTCCGCGAGCCCTAGATCCGTGAGCGCGTACTCCTCCGCAATAGCCTCCTCCTCCACCCCCACCAATTGAAGCAACAAAGCTACCACTACGCCGGTCCTATCTTTCCCAGCGGTGCAGTTCACCAAACACGGCGTCGGTTCCTCCTGGGCCAGATGCCGGAACATGGCGCTATAGGCTGAGGGCGCGGAGAGCAGGATGTCGTGGTACGCTTTTACGAACCCTTCGCTGCCGGTGCGCGTGTACTCTTTATAACGTAGCGCTACTTGGTCGGGGCCGTAGTCTTGCTCCGCGAAGACGGGGACCCAGGCGCGGTGGATTCCATATGGGGCGAAGACATCTTGGGAGTCGACGGCGATGTCTGCCCATTCGGGGCCGTCGCGTTTGATCTCGGGGGCGGAGCGGAGGTCGAAGATTGTTTTGATGCCTGTACTTAATGAGCTTTTGCTAATATCTGACAGCACATGGGAGACCGACCTCTCACGTACCTAAGTCGCCGCTCATCTTCTTCAAACCATCTTCGGTCGGTTTGCTTGGGTCTGCCGACCTGAATACCAGACCTTTCTTCACGTTGTCGAGCTGTCCGCCGATGTCGCGGAAGTTGGCGATGCCCGGGATGTGCACGAAGGGTGGGGAGGGCAGGGTCGTCATTGTGAAGTCTCACAGGTGGGTGTAGAGGTTATCGAAGTGGCATGTTAAAGAGTTGAGGCATTGTTGGTCTTGTTGTTCGGCGAAGCTCAAAGCTGCCTCGGCTCGACATTGAGCCGGTGTCGGCAACGTCGATGCGAAGCTGTGCGAGAGTTGCAGAACATTCGCCCTAACTTGCAACACGCAACACAATCCATCCTCTCATAGCAGTTGTATGCAGTTATCGTCCGCAGGAGTTGTCCAGCTTCATCGGAATAAGACCGTATCGCACGTAGGCACGATACCCTGAGCAACAGTAAATCCTACGCCAGAAACGAACCAATGTACGGTGGAGTTCCTCTCCGTCACCCACTCAGCTCGCTAGCAGACAAACGGCACCGCAGCTGAGTTGCATTGGCTCGTGTCGAGGCGGGTGAACTCCAAAGCCTGGCCCCGATACCGAGTGCGCGAAATATGGTACGAGATTCTAGCACAGCTACATCTACCTTAGGGCCATACTTGTCGGTGAGATCAACTCGCATTCTTAGTCGGATCTTTCCTTTGTGCTGTTCATGGAGATGTGAACCCCTCCTCCATATCTAGAAACAATTAGAGTTTGCACAATGCTCCTACATCTCCTACCAGCGATCACCCTCGCGTCCGCCGCCTTCGAAGCCTCAAACTTCGGCTTCGAATGGCAGCAACGCCTCTCCTCGCTCGGGTTGGAGGAGAACAACGTCACAAGTGGTGGGTGTGAAGCAGCAGTACGTTCTACATAGATTCACAAAGTTCTGGCCAAATCTATATTGACAAGTGTACAGTGCGCCTACCTAAGCGACCATCTCCCAATCCCCGACATTCAACCAGACAGCGAGACAGCATACTGGAAGGAGAAGAGTTTCTTCTGGTCCGCCCAACAAGCCGCCATCTCCCCAAAATGCTTCGTTCAGCCCCTCTCAGCCGAAGACGTGGCGGCGGTTGTGGTGTTAGCACAGCAGACGCAATGTAAATTCGCCGTCAAGAGTGGCGGGCACGCTGCTTTCGCCGGCGCATCGAATATCCAGGACGGGATTACTATCGACCTGCAGTATCTTGACGAGATCACGGTGTCGGAAGACCAGACGGTCACGAGGTTAGGGCCTGGAAATAGGTGGACGGATGTGTATAGCCACCTCGTCCCGCTCGGGTTGTCAGTGGTTGGAGGTAGAGACTCGGAGATCGGAGTCGGAGGACTGACGTTGGGGGGTGGGATAAGTTGGTACTCGAGTCGATATGGGTGGGCTTTGGATGGAGTGAGGAGTTATGAGTTAGTCGCGGCAAGTGGGCAGGTGCTGGAAGTCAACCTCGAATCGTACCCAGATCTCTACTGGGCTCTCCGAGGAGGCGGCAACAACTTCGGCATCGTGACCCGCTTCGACCTCGAAACGTTCCCGCAAGGCGGGATGTGGGGTGGCTCCATGATAACAGGGCCGGACACTCTAGACCAGGTGCTAGACGCTTTCCACGACTTCGCGTACACTTCCACCGGGGACGTGGATGCGTTCTCGTTCTCGGCGTTCTGCTGGTTCCAGGAGCACAAGATGTTCATCGCCTCGTCTACGCTAGTGTATGCCCGACCGGTGGAGAGCCCGGCCATTTTCGAGAACTACACCAAGATCGAGAGCATGCACTCGACGCTCAAGATGAGGGATATGGTGGATATGTCGGCGGAGATCAGCTCGAGTTCGCCGAACGGGCTGCGGGAGTCGTACTGGACGGCCACGTTCCGGATTAGTCGGGAGATGTTGCAGGTGATTGTGGATATTTGGAAGGAGGAGATAGAGCCGATTAAGGAGGTGGAGGGGTTGATACCTGCGTTGGTGTATCAGCCGATGACTTCAGATGTGACATCACGGTTTGCGAAGAACGGAGGAAATTGCTTAGGCATCAAGGAGAGCGAGGGCCCGCTGCTGAATATCAATTATTCGGTCATGTGGAAGAACGAGGAGGATGATGAGGCGGTGTTGCATGCAGCGCGACAGACGATCAAGCGGAGTGTTGAGAAGTCGAAGGAGCTGGGGCTGGATCATCGGTATATCTACCAGAACTATGCCTGGCATGAGCAGGATGTGTTTGCTGGGTATGGTGAGGAAAACAGGGAGAGGTTGAGAGAGATCAGTAAGAAGTATGATCCGGAGCAAGTATTCCAGAAGTTGCAGCCGGGTTACTTCAAGCTGTGAGTGTATAGCTAGATATGGGAATCAAAGAGGAAAAGAGATGTGTGGTCTGAAAGCAGCGTGAGGTGCCTTGCTAGGCGTCGACCTACGGAGCCTATCTGCTTTGAGGGTGTTCGTAGTATGCAAGGATTTCGATGCGTGCGAGCGTGATGAAGATGTTGTGCATTTCGGTGTTCGTGCAACCTCTGCTGCTGCACGACCATAGCCAGCGGTTCGGCATCCTAGCAGCAACGAGGAATCGATTGACAGCAACGTGTTTCTGACACCCGCCGTGTACGACGTGCTGGGTGCCGCTGCTCGAGCGCTTGTCCATGATGCCACAAATGGAGCGATGGATCAGGATGGCATTGTGGTGGTGGTGGCGGCGTGGGTGGAAGTGAAGTCGTCCCCGAACAAAGGACCGTCTCCAGATCTCACTCAGCGCAATCTCCAAGCCCA
>JAABUW010001336.1_pt1 | contig 41959 bp, 37 predicted proteins | sample 5560081 | NCBI WGS metagenome assembly JAABUW01 (sample SAMN10711882, study PRJNA513363) | rock metagenome | isolation source: Antarctica rocks | place: Antarctica: Victoria Land, Knobhead sud | reverse complement strand
CCTCGTCGAGTCGCAGCTTGTAGCGCTCGAGCGTGGCCAACGCCTGATTCGCCCGGGACAGCACCGAGCTGGAGCCCTCGAGCACGTAGCGCTGGCCGGTGACGTAGAGCGCGATGATGCGCATGGATTGGCTGACCGAGATCACCGGATAACCGGTCTGGATCGCCACCCGCTCCGCAGTGCGGTGCCGGGTGCCGGATTCCTCGGTGGCGATGGAGGGATCGGGAACCAGGTGCACGGCGGCGCGCATGATCCGCGAGCCATCGGTGGCAAGCACGATGCCGCCGTCCATCTTGGCCAGCTCCCGCAGCCTGGTGGCGGAGAAGTCGACGTCGAGCGGAAAGCCGCCCGAGCACAGTGACTCGACCACCCGGTCGTAGCCGAGCACGATCAGCGCACCGGTGTTGCCCCGCAGGATCCGCTCGAGACCGTCCCGCAGCGCCGTGCCGGGGGCGACCAGAGCGAGCGTGGAACGCACCGGATCGTCGCGGTCGGTCGGCACGCGGCAGCCCCTCTCGATGCGGCGGTCCGTGCGGCGGTCACGCGGAGTGTATCGGCGCTGAGCGCAACAGCGGGCGACTCGGCGGCCGCAAGGCGACCAGGGCTGCCGGCAGGTTGCCCACCTCGGTCACCTTGATGCCGGGCGGGTACGGCCCGGAGCCGACCGGCACCAGCGCATGTGCGAAGCCCAGCCGCGCCGCCTCGGCCAGCCGCCGGCCGACGCCGGCCACCGGACGGATGTCGCCGGCGAGCCCCAACTCCCCGATCGCCACCTGATCGGGCCGGACCACCAGGTCACTGGCCGCCGAGGCGACGGCCAGCGCGAGGGCGAGGTCGGCGGCCGGCTCGGTGACGCGGACGCCGCCGACGGTTGCGGTGAACACGTCGCACATGGCAAGGCTGGTCTCCCCCCGCCGGTCGACCACCGCCAGCACCATGGCCACCCGGCCGGCGTCGAGCCCGCTGACCGCCCGCCGCGGGCTGGCCGACGTCGTGCGGGAGACCAGCGCCTGCACTTCGGTCAGCAGGGGCCGGCGCCCCTCCACGGTGACCGTGACGCAGGTCCCGGGCACGGCGTGGTCCCGGCGGGAGAGGAACAGCCCGGAGGGATCGGACACCTCGCGGATGCCGCCGTCGTGCAACTCGAAGCAGCCCACCTCGTCGGCCGGTCCGTAGCGGTTCTTCACCGCGCGCACCATGCGCAGGGTGGAGTGGCGCTCGCCGTCGAAGTGCAGGACGACGTCCACGAGATGTTCCAGCGTGCGCGGGCCGGCGACGGTGCCGTCCTTGGTGACGTGGCCGACCAGGATGACGGCGATGTCGCGCTGTTTGGCCAGCGCGATTAGCGCGGCCGCGACCGAACGCACCTGGGTGACCCCGCCGGCCGTGCCCTCCACCTGTGCTGCGGCGATGGTCTGTACGGAGTCGACCACCAGCAGGCCCGGCGAGACATCGTCGACGTGCGACAGCACGGCGCCCAGGTCGGTCTCGGCAGCCAGGAAGAGCTCCGGATGCAGCGCGCCGGTCCGGTCGGCTCGGAGCCGCACTTGGGCGGTGGACTCCTCGCCGGTGACGATCAGCGCGCGCCGGCCGGACCGGGCGTACTCGTAGGCCACGGACAGCAGCAGGGTCGACTTGCCGACGCCGGGCTCGCCGGCCAGCAACACAACCGCTCCCGGCACCAGGCCGCCGCCGAGCACCCGATCGAGCTCGGCCACGCCGGTCGGCCGCGCGGTCGCCGCATCGACGCCGACGTCACTGATCGCCCGGGCCGGCGTGCTGACCGGTCCGGCGGTGATCCGCCGCGCCGCCGGGGCCGCGCCGATCTCGACCAGCGAGGCCCAGGCCTGGCATTCAGGGCAGCGCCCGAGCCACTTGGCAACGGCCAGACCGCACTCGGCGCAGCGGTACGTCGGGCGGTCCTTGCCGGTAGTGGCCATGCGGCCGAGGCTAATCGGCCCCTCTGACAATCGGGCCCCTCTGACGGTCGGCCTGTCGATAATCGGCCGGGGAGCCCGGGGCGCTCCCGCTCCGGCTACTGCACCTCGGCCGGGCTCGGAGTCGGCCGTGGACCCGGCGTGCCGGGGGTGGCCACCGGCACGTCGAGGGTCACGTCGCCGGCCCGGGCGAAGCTGAACGTCACCCGCACCGTGGTGCCCGGAGTCAGCGTGCGGGTCAGTCCGCGCAATTGCAGGTAGGCGCTGCCGTCCTTGAACTCGGTCAGGCTGGCCGGCGCCAGCCGCACATCCATCGGCGCCGAAGTCGATGGAGCGGCCGAGGCCGATGCCGACGGGGTCGCCGCCACCGACGCGGTGCCGAGCGAGACCACGTTGACGCTGGGCGCCGCGTTGCTGGTCACCCCGGTCAGCGTGTCCGACGTCTGGTCGTCGGTAGCGATGGCGACGTAGAGCGGCGCGTCCCCACCGACGGCGTACGTACCGCCCGGGGGGGTCGCGACCTCGGCATTGCGGATGGCGATGCCGCCCCGGTTGATCTGTGAGCCTTCGATCGGCGCTACCTGCCTGGCGGTCTGCGCGATCTGCCCGGCGCCGCAGGCCGACAGTAGCGAGGTGGCTACGGCACCAGTCGCGACGATGAGGGCGATCCGGTGGGCGGCTGGGCGGACGGGCAGGCAGCTCACGCGTCGGTGCTCCTCGAGCGAAGCGGGCCAGGCAGGACCCGGCAGGGCGAATCGCGGGCCAGCGTATCGAGCGACCCGGCTATCCCAGCGAGGGCCCGCGGATGACGAGCAACACGACGTCGAGGACGGCGACGAACAGCACCGCACGGAAGGGCGCCCGGGACTGCGCGCGGCGGCCCCGGCCGAGGCCGACTGTCAGCGCCAGTACGGCGGCGAGCGGGGCTGCGTAGCCGGCCGGCCCGGGCGGGCCGGGCGGCCCCACGGCCAGGACGAGCGACGCGGCGAGCAGCAGCAGCGCGGCGGCGAGGCGAGTCCGCGTCGCCCCCAGCCGGTGCGGCAGTCCGCGTACTCCGGTCCGCGCGTCGTCGTCGAGGTCGGGCAGGACGTTGGCGAAGTGCGCGCCGCAGCCCAGCAGTGACCCGGCCGCCACCAGCCACCCCGGCACGCCGTGCGCCCCCGGCCGCCCGAGCACGATGAACGCCGGCAACAGCCCGAACGAGACGGCGTAGGGCAGCACCGAGGCGATCGTCGACTTCAGGCCCAGGTCATACGCCCAGGCCGAGAGGACGGCGAGCACGTGCAGCGAGCCGGCCTGGCGGCCGGACAGCAGCGACAGCGGTACGCAGACGAGCAGCGCCGCCAGCGCCGCCACCCCGACCACCCGCGGCGGCAGGCGGTCGGTGGCCAGCGGCTTGTCGCGGCGGCCGGTCCGCCGGTCCCGGTCCCGGTCGACCACGTCGTTGCACCAGCCGACCGACAGCTGACCGGCCAGGACGGCCACCATCACCGCGCCGACGCCCGGCCCGTCGCGCCCGGACACCGCGGCGAGCACTCCTGACACGGCTGTCACCGCCGCCGACGGTTCGGGATGTGAGACCCGGACCAGGACCAGCACGTCTGACCACCGGCCCATGGCCGGCAGTGTGTCAGGCTGTCGCGCGTGCAGGCGCCGACCCGACCGCGCAACGACATCCGGCAGTACGACGACCTGGCCGATCAGTGGTGGCCCCCACGCGGGCGCTTCGCGATGCTCCACTGGATCGCCGCCGCCCGGGCCCGGCTGGTCCCGCCCGCCACCCGCCCCGGCGCCGTGCTGGTCGATCTTGCGTGCGGTGCCGGGTTGTTCGCCGAGCACGCCCGGGCTCTTGGCTACCGGCACGTCGGGCTCGACCTGTCGCCGACGGCGCTGCCCCAGGCGGCCGCTCACGGCGTGCTGGCCGTCCGGGCCGACGTGCTCCGGCTCCCGCTGCGCGACGGGGTGGCCGACGTGGTCACGGCCGGCGAGATGCTCGAGCATGTCAGCGACCTGCCGCGGGCGGTCGCCGAAGCCTGCCGGGTGCTGCGCCCGGGGGGCACGCTGGTGCTGGACACGATCGCGCGTACCCGGCTGGCCAGGTTCCTCGCCGTCACCGTCGCCGAGAACCTCCCGGGCGGGGCACCGCCGGGGATCCACGACCCCGCCCTGTTCGTCGACCGGGCGGAGCTCCGGCGGCTGTGCGCCGCCCACGGGGTCGAAGTGCAGCTGACCGGGCTCCGTCCCTCGCTCACCAGTGCCGTGCTGTGGTTGCTGCACCTGCGGACCGCGGCGGAGATGCGGAGCACGCGCTCCACGGCCGTACTGTTCCAGGGGCGCGGGACCAAGGAGGCGAGATGACGGCAGGTGCGGTGATCACCGGCTCGGCCCAGGCCTTCCCAGCCACCGTCGAGCAGGACCTGCTGTGGAGCGGATTCTTCAGCGGCCACTATTCCGCCAACGGGTCCTCCAGTGCGGCCGCGGGCGCCGGGGTCAGCGCCCGGGTCGGCCGCCGGATCTTCGCCTCGGCCGGTGTCCGGACCCGCCACGCCGCCGTGAACCCGCTCGACGAGGACATCTCCGGGTGGGGCACCGGCGCGCGGATGGAGCGCTACGTCGCCGAGGCGATGCCGCTGGGCAAGGAAGCGGCCGGCGCGGCACTGGCCAGCGCCGGCCTGGACGCTGCCGACGTGGGGCTCTTCGCGGTCGCCTCCTGCACCGGATACACCACCCCCGGTGTCGATATCCAGCTGGCCCGTGACCTGGGGATGAGTGACCGGGTGCAGCGGCTGGTCGTCGGTCACATGGGTTGTTACGCCGCGCTGCCTGCCCTGGGCGCGGTCAGCGACTTCGTGGTGGCCCGCGGCCGGCCGGCACTGTTGCTGTGCCTGGAGCTGACCAGCCTGCACGTCCAGCCGCCCTCGGACGACGTGGACCAGATGGTGGCGCACGCGCTGTTCAGTGACGCGGCGGCTGCGCTGGTGCTGCAGCCGGGCACCGGTCCGGCAGCGCCGGCGGGCCTTTCGGTCGTCGACATCGTCGCCCGGACCGACGCCAGCACCGCCGATCACATGACCTGGGACGTCACCGACCTGGGCTTCCGGATGGGATTGTCGCCTCGGGTGCCCGACGTGCTGGCCGAACACGTCGGCGGCGTGGTCGACGGCCTGCTGGCCCGCAACGGCCTGCGCTACGCCGACATCGACGGCTGGGCGGTGCATCCGGGCGGCCCGCGCATCCTCGATGTGGTCGGTGACCGTCTGGGCCTGCCCGCCGGGGCTCTCGACGCGTCGCGGTCCACCTTGCGGGATCACGGCAACTGCTCGTCGTCGACGGTGCTGCTGGTGCTCGAGGAGTTGCGTCGTACGCACCTTCCCCGGCCGGGCGGCTATGCGGTGGCGATGGCCTTCGGCCCGGGGCTGACGCTGTACGCGGCCCTGCTGCGCTCAGCCGGCTAGCCCGGCGACCTCGTCATGGACCGCCGCTCCGGGGACGGCGTCGGGCAGCACCCGTGACACCGTCCCGTCGGAGCGGACGAAGATCGCTACCGGCGTGCCCGCGAGACCGTACGCCGCCCCGAGCCGGCCGCCGCCGTCCGTCGCGGCGCGGGTCCGGGCCGGGGGGTTGCGCGGCAAGGGAGGATCAGCGCTCTCGCCGACGAGCAGCACCGGCAGCCGTGAGGCGCTGGTGCTGCTGATCACGTCACTGACTAGCGCGCCGCAGCGGCAGCCGACCGGAAGCAGGACGATCACGGCCGGGCGCAGGTTGCGCAGCCGGATCGCCCCCGTGTTGCCGACCGGCAGCGCGAGGTCGGGCAGCAGACCGCCGGCCTGACCGGCCGGCACCCGCGGACCGGCCAGCGGTCGGACCCTGGGGGACTGCGGCGGCGAGGGAAGCAACAGGAAGACCAGGCTGGCGAAGAAGAGCACCACGAGAAGGGTGACCACCACGAGTGGGCCGGACAGGCCGTAGCGGTGCCAGCGCCGCGTCTGCAGGGCCCGCCGCAGGCGGCCGACCGCAGGTGCCGGCGTTCGCTCGATGCGCAGCTGTGCCACGTCGGCCTCGAGCTCGGAGATGTCGTCGGGCACTACGAAGCTCGCCCACTCCGGTGGCAGGCCGGGCGGGTCGTCGTCTGGTCGTGATGCCAAGGCAGGTCTCACCTTCCGCCGGTCGCCGTCCCAGTGTTCCCCGGGCGGTCGCATTGCGCCATAGCGCAAACTTGTGCTCGTCCCGCGGCCGGCCCGATCGGCCGGTCGATGCAGACTCCGGCGTCCTTGTCAACCCTTCCGTCGCCCGTGACCAGCGCTCTGACCTGCGCCTTTGCCCTGCGTACGGATGTCGGTCGATCACTGCGCGTGTTATCCTGTGGACAGCGAAAGGGGCTTGTCTGTGACCTTCACCGTCGGCGAAACCGTCGTTTATCCGCATCACGGGGCTGCGCTCATCGAGGCGATAGAGACCCGGATCGTCAAGGGCGAGGAGCGACTGTATCTAGTTCTGAAGGTCGCCCAGGGTGACCTGACAGTGCGGGTGCCTGCCGACAACGCCGAGATCGTCGGTGTTCGCGATGTGGTGGGCCAGGAGGGTCTGGACAGGGTGTTCGAGGTGCTGCGCGCGCCCCACACCGAGGAGCCGACCAACTGGTCCCGCCGGTACAAGGCAAATCTCGAGAAGCTCGCCTCGGGCGACGTCAACAAGGTGTCCGAGGTCGTCCGCGACCTGTGGCGGCGTGACCGCGAGCGCGGCCTGTCGGCCGGCGAAAAGCGGATGCTGTCCAAGGCCCGGCAGATCCTGGTCAGCGAGCTGGCCCTGGCCGAGGGCACCAATGAGGACAAGGCAGAGGTGCTGCTCGACGAGGTCCTGGCCTCCTAGGTGAATCGCCCGGCCAGGCCGACGTCGCGTCGGTCCCGCCGGTCCGCCGACGGCTTCGTGGAGTTGCTTCGGCTGCTCATCGTCATCTTCTTTGCCGGCCTCGGTTACGAGATCGCCGTCTCCTCGGGAGCCCGCGGGCACGTGCTGGGACCGTTCAACGGCCTGGTGACCGGCGTGATCATCGGTTCCGGTCTCGGCTACGTGCTGGGTGGAGTGCTGGGACGGACGACGACCAGCGCCGTCGACCGCACCGAGGCCGCTCTTGGCGGGACGTCGGCCGAGGAGCTCGTCGCCGGCGGCATCGGCTTGATCCTGGGGGCCTTGCTGGCAGCCGGCGTGGCCTGGCCGGCGTTCCTGCTGCCCGATGCCTACCTGGCCTTTCCGCTGTTCCTGTTCGTGGTGGCGGTCCTCGCCGCGGTCGGTTTCCGGCTGGGCCTGAGCCGCCGCACCGAGGTGCTCGGCATGTTCGGCGCGCGGACCGGGATGTCGGAAGCGATGATGCCGACGGCCGGCGTGGCGGGTCTGCCCCGGGTCCTCGACACTTCCATCGCCGTCGACGGCCGGGTGCTGGATGTCGTCCGGGCCGGCTTCCTGGCCGGCACCATGCTGGTGCCGGTCCCGGTCCTCGGTGAGCTGCAGGCGATGGCGGACTCCGCCGACGACACCCGGCGGGCGCGGGGGCGCCGCGGGCTGGAAGTGCTCGAGACGCTGCGCCGCGAGTCCTCGGTCGAGGTCGATGTGATCGAGGACGAGGCGCTGGGCGTACCCGAAGTCGACGCCAAGCTGGTCCGGATCTGCATCGACCGCGGCGCCGCCCTTCTCACGCTGGACACCAACCTGGCCAAGGTGGCCGCCCTGGCCGGGGTCCGGGTGCTCAACCTGCACGCCCTGGCGCTCGCCCTGCGGCCGCCGGTCGTCGCCGGCGAGGACATCCCGGTGCACCTGCTCAAAGCCGGCAAGGACGCCGGGCAGGCGGTCGGCTACCTCGACGACGGCACGATGGTCGTCGCCGAGGACGCCCGGGAGCGGATCGGCAGCGACGTCGTGGTACGAGTGACCAGCGTGCTCACCACGGCGAACGGGCGGATGGTCTTCGGCCGCCCGGCTCGCGCCGTGCCCCGCCCGAGGTGAGTGCGGAGCTCCCTCCCACCGTTGTGGCAGTGGTCCCCGCCGCCGGCCGGGGCGAGCGCCTGGGCGGCGGGCAGCCCAAGGCGCTGCGCGAGATCGGCGGCACGACGATGCTCGAGCATGCGGTCGCCTCGTTGCTGGCCGCCCCGTCCGTGGGGCTGGTGGTCGTGGCGGCGCCACCGGCTGACGTGGAGCGCATCCAGGGCCTGCTCGGCGGGGGTTGTTCGGTGGTGGCCGGCGGGTCGACCCGCTCCCACTCCGTCCGGCTCGCGCTCGCTGCCCTCCCGGCCGGTGGCAGCCTTGACGTGGTGCTGGTCCACGATGCGGCTCGGCCGTTCGTGCCCGTGTCGGTGATCGAGGCAGTGGTCGCAGCGGTCCGGGGCGGCCACGATGCGGTGGTGCCGGTGGTGCCGCTGCCCGACACGGTCAAGCGCGTGGCCCCGGACGGGCGGATCCAGGAGACGGTGCCCCGGGGTGACCTCTACGGCGCCCAGACCCCGCAGGGATTCCGGCCGGCGGTGCTGCGCGCCGCCCATGCCCACGACCAGCCGGACGCCACCGACGACGCGGTGCTGATCGAGCGGCAGGGGACGGCCGTCTGGACGGTGCCGGGCTCCGAGCTGGCCTTCAAGGTGACCACGCCGGTCGACCTCGAGCGGGCCCAGGCCCTGCTGGCCGGTCGCCGGACATGACGCCTCTGCCGCGGGTGGGCGTCGGCACCGATGTGCACCCGATCGACGCCGGCCGGCCGTGCTGGCTGGCCGGCCTGCTCTGGGCGGGCGTCCCGGGCCTGTCCGGGCACTCCGACGGCGACGTGGCCGCGCACGCCGTCTGCGACGCCTTGCTGTCAGCGGCCGGGCTGGGCGACCTGGGGTCGCACTTCGGCACCGGCCAGCCGCGCTGGGCCGGTGCCTCCGGGTCCGAGCTGCTCGCCGAGACGGCCGGGCTGCTCGACGCCGCGGGCTGGCTGATCGGCAACGTGGCGGTGCAGGTGGTCGGCAACGCCCCGAGGATCGGCCCCCGCCGGGGCGAGGCCACCGCGGCCCTGGCGGCCGCACTGGGCGGAGCGACCGTCAGCCTGTCGGCGACCACGACCGACGGGCTGGGCCTGACCGGTCGCGGGGAGGGGGTCGCGGCGATCGCCACCGCCCTGGTCGTCCCCCGGCCGGGGGAGGAGATCCGCTAGCGTCGACAGGCGTGTCGACCCCGCTGCTGCTCGAGCATCTCATCGACGACGCTGCCCTGTTCCCGCCCGGCAACGCCCCGATGGCGGCGGCGGTCGGCGCCCACCGGGCGGTCAAGCTCGGGCCGCTCGGCTGGCTGGTCGGCCGCTTCCTCTGCCCGGCCTCGCGGATCGCGCAGCTCCGCGCCGAGCTCCGGCCGGCGGACGCGATCGCCCTGGCCGTCGTCGGCGACACCGGGGCAGCCGGCCTGCCGGTCGCGCTGGCCGCGGTCGGCGAGGATCCCCGGCTGTCCCTGCTCGCCGTCGAGCTGGCCCCGCCGACCGGGGCGGACCTGGTCACCTCCGTGCGCGAGGTGCTCGACATCCTTCCCGACGGCGTACGCGGCTACGTCGAGCTGCCCCGCCAGCCGGACTGGCGGGCCGCCCTCGCCGTGGTGGCGGCGGCCGGCCGCGGGGCGAAGCTGCGGACCGGCGGCACCGTGGCCGCAGCCTTCCCCAGCGAGCGCGAGGTGGCCGAATTCCTGGTGGCCTGCTCGGTCGCGGCGGTGCCGTTCAAGTGCACCGCCGGGCTGCACCACGCCGTTCGCCACACCGACCCGGCGACCGGCTTCGAGCACCACGGCTTCCTCAACGTCGCCCTGGCCGTGTGCGCAGTGGTGCAGGGGGAGGACGCCGGGCCGGCGCTGGCGCAGCGTGACCCGGCCGTCCTGGCGGCGGCGGCCAACGCCCTCGATGAGGCAACCGTCATCGCGGCCCGGGCCCTCTACGCCGGCTTCGGCTCGTGTAGCGTCGCCGAGCCCGCGGCCGACCTGCTGGAGTTGGGCCTGCTGGCGTGAGCTGGGTCGGCGTGCCGGCGGGCAGCGACTTCCCGCTGGCCAACCTGCCGTACGGCATCTTTGGGCGGCCGGGGGAGCCGCACCGGGTCGGCGTGGCGATCGGGGGCCGCGTCCTCGACCTGGGCGCGCTGGGCACCGCCGGACTCCTGCCCCGGCCGGAGTGCTTCCGCGCCGGCTCGCTGAACGCCTTCCTGGTCGCCGGCCGCCCGTTGTGGCGCTCCACCCGCTGCCGGCTCACCGAGCTGCTGACCGACCCGGGCCACCGGGCGACCGTGGAGCCGCACCTCATCGCGATGGACGACGTGCGGATGCACCTGCCGTTCGAGGTGGCCGACTATGTCGACTTCTATTCCTCCATCGACCACGCCGGCAATGTCGGGCGCATCTTCCGCCCCGACGCCGAGCCGCTGCTTCCCAACTGGCGGCACCTCCCGGTCGCCTATCACGGCCGGGCCGGCACCGTCGTGGTCACCGGCACCCCGATCGTCCGGCCGTGCGGGCAGCGCAAGTCTCCGACCGACCGCGCGCCAACCTATGGACCGTCGGCGAAGCTCGACATCGAGGCGGAGGTCGGCTTCGTCGTGGGCCGGCCGTCGGAGCCCGGGTCGCGGGTGCCCGCGGCTGACTTCGCAGAGCATGTGTTCGGCGTGGTGCTGGTCAACGATTGGAGCGCCCGCGACGTGCAGGCCTGGGAGTATCAGCCGCTCGGGCCGTTCCTGGCCAAGTCCTTCGCCACCTCCATCTCGCCGTGGGTGGTGCCGCTGGAGGCGCTGGAAGCCGCGCGGTGCGAGGGACCGGAGCAGTCGCCGGCGGTCCTGCCGTACCTTGCCCGCAACGACCGGTCGGCTTTCGACCTGGCGCTGGAGGTGTCGCTGAACGGCGAGGTGATCTCGCGCCCGCCGTTCGCCGGTACGTACTGGACCGCCGATCAGCAGCTGGCCCATCTCACCGTCAACGGGGCGGCGCTGCGGACCGGGGACCTCTACGCCTCCGGCACGGTGTCGGGGCCGGCGCGGGACCAGCGGGGGTCGCTGCTGGAGCTGACCTGGAACGGCGATCAGCCCCTGGCGCTGGCCGACGGCAGCACCCGCGCCTTCCTCGCCGACGGCGACGTGGTGAGCATCCGGGCCAGCGCGCCGGCCGTCGGTGGCGGGCGGATCGGCTTCGGCGAGGTCGCCGGGCAGGTGGTGGCGGCCCGGCCCTGAGGCGCCTTAGCAGCTCTGGCGCAGGTACGGCGTGGCGACGGCCAGAAAGCGGTCGTTTTCCTCCGGCGTGCCTACTGTGACGCGCACGCCGTCGCCGTCGAACGGCCGGACGATCACCCCGTGCCGCTCGCATTCGGCGGCAAAAGGCGCGGCTAGGCTCCCCAGCGGCAGCCAGTAGAAATTGGCCTGGCTGGCCGGGACGGTCACCGGTGTGTCGCGCAGCGCGGCCAGGACGCGGGCGCGCTCGGCCAGCGTCGAGTTCACCCGCTCGCGCAGCTCGTCCTTGGCTGCCAGGGAGGCGATGGCCGCCGCCTGGGTGACCGAGGAGACGGTGAACGGCAGCTGGACCTGACGCACCGCCGCGATCACGGCCGGCGCCGCGATGCAGTAACCGACGCGCAGGCCGGCCAGTCCGTACGCCTTGGACATCGTGCGCAGCACCGCGACGTTGTCGCGCCGGGCGGCGTAGTGCAACGCGTCGGGGACGTCGGGGTCGGTGACGAATTCGCGGTAGGCCTCGTCGATGACGACGAGCACGTCGTCGGGGACGGCGTCCAGCAGGGTCTCGATGGCGGTCGTGCCGACGGCGGTCGCGGTCGGGTTGTTGGGGTTGCAGACGAACACCATCCGGGTGCGCCCGGTCACGGCCGCGGCGAGAGCGGGCAGGTCATAGGAGTGTCCGGCGAGCGGTACGGGGACGCCGGTCGCCTCGGCGACGGTGAGGAAAGCCGGATAGACCTCGAACGAGCGCCAGCCGTAAGCGACCTCGTCGCCCGGGCCGGCCAGCGCGGCGACCAGCTGCTGGTACAAACCCACCGAGCCGCAGCCCACCGCCATGCGCTCGGGCGGGACGGCGCAGTGTGCGGCCAGGGCCGCGGTCAGTTCGGCCGATCCGTTGTCGGGATAGCGGTTCACTGACTGGCCGGCGGCGGCGATGACCTCCCGGACGCTGGGTAACGGACCGAACGCGGACTCGTTCGAGGCGAGCTTGACCGCGGAGGCCAGACCGAGATCGGCGGCGTTACGCCCCGGCCGATAGGCGGCCAGCCCGTCCAGCGCCGCCCGGAGCCGGACGGTCATCGGGGCACCTTCAGCACGATCGTGGCGACGGCCTTGTCGTGCAGGCATTGCCGCCACGGGTCCCACAGCAGCCACAGTCCATCCACTAGGGCAAAAAGCGTGCCTACATACGGGATGGCGGGGGCAGCCCCGGAAATCACCCAGCGCGTGGCGGCGGTCCGGGCGCTCAGGCCGGCCCCGCCGGCCCGGGGGACCACCCGGATCCGGCAGAGGCGCTTGCCGACGGTCTGCCCCCATCGCACCAGCTGCGGCACTTCGTACAGAAAGGAAACGACCAAGGAGACCAGCACGATGCCGGTGAGCAGCCGCAGCGACCTCTGGTCGTAGACATTGGTGCTGATACCCGAGGCCGCCGCGTCGGAGGTGTATCGCAGGTAGCTGCCCATCAGCGGCACGGTCGCCGGCGAGGCGATCAGCCCCACGATCACCACGTCGACGATGCGGGCCACCAGGCGCCGGACGGGTCCGGCCACCGACGACGGCGTCGGTGCGGTGCCGTCGGTGCCGTCGGCGGTCACGGCGGGTGCGTCGAACGGCGCACCGTAGGGGCGGTCGCGCGGCGGCGGACGGAAATATGCCGGGGATTCCGTCGGCTCGGTCATCAGCCGATCATGCCCCATGCCGTCGACGCTAGAGGTTGCCCCGCAAGGCCTGCTCGCGCTCGATGGCCTCGAACAATGCCTTGAAGTTGCCCTTGCCGAATCCCAGCGACCCGTGCCGCTCGATCAGCTCGAAGAAGACGGTGGGCCGGTCCTGCACCGGCTTGGTGAAGATCTGGAGCAGGTAGCCGTCCTCGTCGCGGTCGGCCAGGATCTTCAGCTGCCGCAGGGTTTCGAGCGGCACGCGGGTGTCGCCGACCCATTCACCCAGGGTGTCGTAATAGCTGTCCGGAGTGGACAGGAACTCCACACCCATCGCCGACATCGCGCGGACCGAGGACACGATGTCGTTGGTGGCCAAGGCGATGTGCTGCACTCCGGGACCGCCGTAGAACTCCAGGTATTCATCGATCTGGGACTTGCGCTTGCCGCGCGCCGGCTCGTTCAGCGGGAACTTGATCTTGCGGCTGCCGTCGGCCACCACCTTGCTCATCAGCGCGGAATACTCGGTGGCGATGTCGTCGCCGACGAATTCCTTCATGTTCGTGAAGCCCATGACGTCGTTGTAGTAGCGCACCCAGGTGTCCATCCGGCCGAGTTCGACATTGCCGACGCAGTGGTCGATGGCCTGGAAGTAGCGCTTGGCCGGCGGCGCCACCATCGGCTCCCGGGCCACGAATCCGGGCAGGAAAGCACCGCGGTAGTCCGCACGTTCCACCAGGCTGTGCCGGGTCTCGCCATAGGTCGCGATGGCGGCGATGACGACCGTGCCGTCGTCGTCGGTGTGCCGGGTCGGCTCGGCCAGTCCCTGCGCCCCGCGCGCCACCGCCACCTCGTAGGCCCGAGCTGCGTCCGGGACAGCGATGGCGATGTCGCGCACGCCGTCGCCGTGGGCGGCGACGTGGCGGCCGAGATCGGTGCCGGCGTGGGTCTCGCCCGAGATCAGGAAGCGCGCACCGCCGGAGGTCAGCACGTATTCGGCACGGTCGCGCCACCCGTTCTCCGGCCCGCGGTAGGCCGTCACCCGCATTCCGAAGGCGGTCGAGTAATAGTGGGCCGCCTGCTTGGCGTTTCCCACCATCAGATGGACGAAGTCCACGCCGGATACCGGGAAGTCGTCGCCGGCGAGGGTGGGGCTGGACGGTTGCGGGTCGGTGCGTACGTCGGTCATGCCACCAGAGTCACCGCCGGCGTCTCCGGGCGCAAGCCGCGGCCCGACCGGCTGCCGGGCCGATCCACCGTAGGATTGGACGGTGAGTCTGCGCCTGTACGACACCGCCGCGCGGGCGGTCCGAGACTTCACCCCTCGCGAGCCCGGGCGGGCAGGGATCTATCTGTGCGGTGCGACGGTGCAGTCGTCGCCGCATATCGGCCACCTGCGGTCGGGCGTGAATTTCGACATCGCCGCCCGCTGGCTGGAGCAGGCGGGATACGCGGTCACCTTCTGCCGCAACGTCACCGACATCGACGACAAGATCATCCATACGGCTCAGCACGAGGGCGTGCCGTGGTGGGTTGTCGCCCAACGCAACGAGCGCGCCTTCTCCTGGGCCTATGACGTGGTCGGCTGCCGACCGCCGACCGTGGAGCCGCGGGCGACCGGGCATGTGCCCGAGATGATCGTGCTGATGCGGCGGCTGATCGACGCCGGCCATGCCTATTCCACCGAGGGCGGCGTGTATTTCGACGTCGGCTCGTTCCCCGCTTACGGCGCCTTGTCGGGTCAGCGGCCGGACGCGATGCTCACGTCGGAGAAAGCCGTGGACGGCAAGCGCAATCCTCTCGACTTCGCCTTGTGGAAGGCCGCCAAGCCCGGCGAGCCCGCCTGGGACACGCCGTGGGGGGCCGGCCGCCCGGGCTGGCACCTGGAGTGCTCGGCCATGGCCGGGAAGTATCTCGGCCCGGCATTCGATATCCACGGCGGTGGAATTGACTTGATCTTTCCCCACCACGAGAACGAGGTGGCCCAGTCGCAGGCAGCCGGCGACGGTTTCGCCGGCTACTGGCTGCATCACGCCATGGTGACCAGCGCCGGGGAGAAGATGAGCAAGTCCACCGGCAATTCGATGCTGGTGACCGACGTCGTGGAGCGGGTCCGGCCGGTCGAGCTGCGCTACTACCTCGGCGCGTCGCACTACCGCTCCACCATCGAATTCTCCGAGGCCGCGTTGCAGGATGCGGCTTCCGCCTACCGGCGGATCGAGGGATTCGTCCAGCGCGCCGCCGAGCTGGTCGCCGAAGTTCCCGGCGAGCTGCCCTCGCACTTCGCCGGGGCGATGGACGACGACCTGGGGGTGGCCGGCGCGCTCGCGGTCGTCCACACCGCGGTGCGCGATGGCAACACCGCGCTGGGCGCCTCCGACAAGGAAACCGCGGCCCAATGCCTGGGGCAGGTGCGCGCCATGCTGGGCGTCCTGGGCCTGGACCCGCTGGCGGCACCCTGGGCGACGGCCCGTTCGGGCGGCGGCGACCTGCGCCCGACGGTGGACCGGCTCGTCGCGGTGGCGCTGGGGCAGCGTGAGGCGGCCCGGGTGCGGCGCGACTTCGCCGCCGCCGACGAGATCCGGGCCGAGCTCGCGGCGGCCGGAATCGCGATCTCCGACACCGCCGCCGGGCCGCGCTGGAGCATCGGCTGATGGCCGCCACCCCGCCACGCCGGCCCAAGTCCAAGAAGGGGCCGACCGCCGGCACCGGCGGCTACGGCCGCAAGAAGCTGGAGGGCAAGGGACCGACGCCCCGGGCCGAGGAGCGCCCCCACCACCCGGCCGCCCGTCGCGCAGCCAAGGCGACCGGCCGCTCGGGTGGCCCGCGGCAGCAGAAGCCGTCCACCCGCGACACCTTCGAGGTGCTGGTCGGGCGCAATCCGGTGCTGGAGGCGCTGCGCGCCCGCGTACCGGCCACCGCGCTCTACGTCGCGCAGGGGATGGACCTCGACGACCGGGTCACCGAGTCGGTCCGGATCGCGGCCGACCGCGGCATCTCCATCCTGGAGATGAGCCGCCACGAGCTCGACCGGATGACCAACGGCGCGTTGCACCAGGGGCTGGGGATCCAGGTGCCGCCGTACGAGTACGCCCAGGCTGAGGACCTGCTGGACCGGGTGACCGAATCGACCGGCACACCGCTTTTCATCGCCCTGGACGGGGTGACCGACCCGCGCAACCTCGGTGCGGTCGTCCGCTCGGCGTCGGCGTTCGGGGCCGACGGGGTGCTGCTGCCGGAGCGGCGGTCGGCGACCATGACGGCGACGGCGTGGCGTACGTCGGCCGGCACCGCCGCCCGCCTGCCGATCGCCCGGGTGACGAATCTGGTCCGGACGCTCACCGCCTATCGCAAACGGGGCCTGATCGTGGTCGGCCTGGCCGCCGACGGCGACGTCAGCCTCGACGACCTCGACGTGGCGCTCGACCCGCTGGTGCTGGTCATCGGCTCCGAGGGCCGGGGCTTGTCCCGGCTGGTCGGGGAGACCTGCGACCTGACCGCGTCGATCCCCATGCAGGGGGGCGCGGAGTCGCTCAACGCGTCGGTCGCGGCCGCGGTGGCGCTGGCCGAGGTGGCTCGCCGGCGGCGACAAGGGAATCGGCCGCGGCGATCAGGTGCCGGCGGCTGAGGGCCAGCGCCAACCCGATCCCGGCCGACACCGCGACCAGCGACAGCCCGGCCCGCAGGCCCACCCACTGCGCGGCGAAGCCGATCAGTGGCGGGCCGACCAGGAATCCGGTGTAGCCGATCGTGGTGACCGTGCCGATGGCCGGCCCGCTGCCGCTGCCGTGGCTGCCGGCAGCGCCGAGGGCGACGGGGAATCCGTACGCCAGGCCGGCGCCGACCGCCGCGAAGCCGATCAGCGCGACAGCCGCGACCGGTGCCACGACCACTACGAGAGCCCCGGCGGCGGCGAGCGCGCAACTGCCGGCCAGGGTCAGGGGCGCGCCGAAGCGGCGGAGCACCACCTCGCCGCTGAAGCGGGAAACGGCCATCGCCACGCTGAAAACGGTGAAGCCCGCGGCCCCCAAGGTCGCCCCGGAATGCATGACGTTGCGCATGAACAGCGCACTCCAGTCACCCATCGCGCCCTCGCCCAGCGCGACACAGAAGACGATGGCCCCCAGGGTGAGGATCGTGGCGTCGAAGTGCCTCGCCGGTCGGCTCGCGGCGGAGTGGGGGGCAGGTGCGGCGGGCGGGGCAGGAGGCAGGCGCCGGCTCACCAAAGCCACGACGAGCAGGCCGAACGCTGCGGCGGCGACGAAGTGCACCCGCAGTCCGGTGTGGGCCGCCGCCAGGCCGCCGACCGCGGCGCCGAGCATGCCGCCGGCGCTGAAACCGCCGTGGAACAGGGGCATGACCGGCCGGCCGGTCAGCCGGATGGCCTCGAGGGCGTTGGTGTTCATCGCCACGTCGGTCGCGCCGACCGTCGCGCCGAAGACGACGAGTGCCGCGGCCAGCGCCAACGGGAAGGTAGGCAGGCTCAACAGCGGGAGGGCGACACAGTTGGCCGCCGCCGCGGCAATGACCACGGGCCGGCTGTCCACCCGTGCACATAGGCGACCGACCAGCGGCATGGCGATGACCGCACCCACGGCGACGCCGAGCAGTGCCAGGCCCAGCACGGCGGGGGTGGAGTGCGTACGCGCGGCCACGTCGGGGATCCGGGCGACCCAGTTGCCGACGATGGCGCCGTTGAGCGCGAACACCGTGCCGACCGCCAGCGCCTCGCCGCGCACACCGCCTCCTCGACGGCAACGCTACCGGCCGTGTGCCCCCAGCATGGTCGCTTGCGACCTCGGCCGGCCTCAGTCCAGGGCGGTGGCCGGGCCCGGGATCTTCTCCCGGAGGTCGTGCCGGTCATGCAGCAGGGCAGCCATGCCGTCCGCGCCCACCGGCCGGCCGAGGTAGAAACCTTGACCCAGCAGGCATCCGGCGCCCCGGACCACCAGCTGCTGCTCGCGGGTCTCGATCCCCTCGGCGACCGGGATGATCCCCAGCACCCGGCTCATCTCGACGATGCCGCTGACCAGCGCCCCGCGGTCCTGGTCGGCTGCCTTGCGGGCGAAGGACTCGTGAATCTTCAGGACGTTCACCGGCAGGTGGTCCAGAAGCGACAGGGAGGAGTAGCCGGTGCCGAAATCGTCGATGGCGAGGCGGATTCCCAGGCGGCGCAGGTCCCCGGTCACCGTGCCGGCCGCCTCCAGGTCGGCGATCATCGTGCTCTCGGTGATCTCGATGACCACCCGGTCGGCCGGGACGCCGTGCCCAATCAGGACCGCCGCCACCCGCTGGGGGTACGCCGGATCGGCCAGCCGGGCGGCGGAGACGTTGATGGTGAGCGCGACGGGTGCCTCGAGCCCCTCGCGCAGCCAGGCGCCGAACTGCCGGCAGGCCTGCTCCATGATCTGGTCGTCGATGAGCGACGTCAGGCCGGCCTGCTCGGCCAGCGGCAGGAACCGGCTGGCCGTCAGCTCCCCGAGGCTGCGGTGGCACCAGCGGGCCAGTGCCTCCACGCCCCACAGCTCATAGGTCTCCAGATTGCGGATCGGCTGGTACGCCACGTGCAGGTCGCCGTTCTCGACGGCCACGCCAAGCTCGGCCTTCAGCTCGTTGTCGTCGACCTCGCTGCTGCGCATGGCGGGGGCAAAGATCGCCAGGCTGCCCTTGCCGTTGCGCTTGGCGACATACATCGCGATGTCGGCGTCGCGCAGGATCTCCACGGCGGACAGCTCCGCGATGTCGGGCCCGTCGGCGACCAGGCCGATGCTGCTGCGCACCCGGACCGTGGCCGCGGCCAGCGCGAACGGCTGGCTGAACGCGCCGAGAACGCGCTGCGCCACCTCGCGCGGCGATTCGGGCCCCGCCTCCAGGAGCAAGCCGAATTCGTCGCCCCCGAGCCGCGCGATCGTGTCGGAACTGCGCAGGCAGGCCCGGAGCCGCTCGGCCACCTTGACCAGCAGCTCGTCGCCGGCCGGGTGGCCCAGCGTGTCGTTGACCGTCTTGAAGTCGTCGAGGTCGAGCAACAGCACCGACAGCGGACCGGCATCGCGCCGGTGCAGCTCGACGGCATGGTTGAGCCGGTCGTCGAACAGCGCCCGGTTGGCCAGGCCGGTCAGCGGATCGTGGAAGGCCTGATGGCGCAGCTGCCCCTCGCGCAGCTCCACCTCGCGGACCAGCTGGGTGTTCTCGGCCACCGTGACGAGCTGCCGGACGAAGACCAGGATCAGCAGCGCCCCCACACTCACCCGCTCTACTAGGTCGATCGAGCTGCCGGTGAGGAGCTGCTGGGCGATGACGGCGACGGCGACCGGAAGCATGGCGTACGGCAGGAAGATGCGGGTCCGGGACGGCATGCCCGCCACTTCGACGTGCTCGCCCGCGTCCCGGTCGGCGACCGCGGCGATCGCCAGCAGGGCGAATGCGGCCGGCCAGCCCAGATCGGTCAGGGCTCCGGTGTGATAGTCGCCGATGGCGTTGAGATAGGTGAATGCGCTGTCGGAAAAGGCCATCGCGGCCATGCCGCAGCCCATCAGCAGCAAGGGCAGGCGCCGTCGGGCCGTCGACCGGGCCAGCACCAGGATCGCCATAGTGAGCAGCGCCAGGTCGCCGAGGGGGTAGGCCATGGAGACGGTGAAGGCGAAGGCACTTTCCCCGCCGCCGTGATAGACCGCGCCCAGCGCGGTGGCCCAGCTGATCAGGAACAGCGACGCGGCGACCGTCGAGCCGTCCAGCACGAGCCGCGCGCGGGCGCGGGCGCCGGTGCCGGCCGACGGATAGAACCACAGGCCGACCATGGCCGCCGGCGGGAAAACGAGGAAGCCGGCGTCGGCAAAGGAGGGAAAGGGTTCGGCGCTGGCATTGAGCAATTCGTAGTAACACCAGACGAGCTGGCCGGCCCCCCACATGCCCAGCGCCACGGTCAGCGCCGCCCAGCTGGTCCGGCGTCGGCCGGTGGACCGGCGGAAGGTCAGCCAGCAGACGCCCGTGGCGATCCAGGCGAAGGCGAGCTGGCCGAGGTCGTCGACCGCCTTCACAGTGGTCGACCCGCCCCAGCGCTGTTGCAGGACGGTGCCGAGCCCGAGCAGGCACGTCGTCGCGAGAGCGACGGCGCCCGGCAGGGGACCGGATCGCAGCCGCATCGTGCTCATCATGTCGTCGTCGGCACCCGCCGCCCCCTAGTTGAGCCGGCCGAGAGCTGCGCCGGTTCGGCGCCGTATTCTTGCCTCCGACGCCCCAGTAGCTCAGTGGCCAGAGCACCGCTCTTGTAAAGCGGTGGTCGTCGGTTCGACTCCGACCTGGGGCTCAAAGTTCGCCCGTGCGGACCCTTCAGCCCGACGTTGTGGTCGCCGATGACTGCACTGTCCGCGGATGGCGCGGCAATTCTAAGAAGAGGAGCCTCATCGTGCGTACTCGCATGCTCGCCAAGCTGGTCGGCGTCGGATCCTGTTTCGCCGTCCTGGTTGCTGTCCTGGAAGCCGGCGCGAAGTGGCTGTAAGCCGTTGAGATATCGGCGCTTCAGTAATCGGCCGCATCTGCCGAGGTAGGTCAGATGAAGCTTGTGCGTCTCGAGCCGCTGGCCTGGTACGTACGCGGCACTTTGCTGCTCGGCTGCGCCCTGCTGGGCCTGCTGGTCTGGCGGGGGACCGGCTCGCTCGGGCACGTGACGGGGCTGGAGATCTTGCTCGCGGTCGCCTTGGTGCCCGCCGAGATGCTGCCCATCGTGTTGAACCGGCGGGGCAAGGACACCGACTCGATCACGATGTCGACGACGTACGCCTTCGCGCTCCTGTTGTGCGCGCCACTGCTGTTCGCCGTGCTGGCGCAGTGCGTTGCCGTCGCCGTGGACGATCTGCGCCGCGGCGGCAGCCCGCGCAAACTGCTCTGGAACTGCAGCCAGTACGTCATCACGTTGACCGCATCCCGGGCGGTGTTCGGCTTCGTCGACGGCCGGGGACTGCTCGAAGACAACCGCCCACTCTCGCCGCGGACGTTGCTGGCGGTCCTGGCCGCGGCCGTGGTCTATTTCGTCCTCAACAACGGCATGACGACGGTCGTCGTCGCGCTGGCGGAACGGCAGAGCGTCCGGCCGACCTTGATCGAGGACGCGCGTTTCCGGCTCTCTATCTTTGCCGTGCTGCTGGGCCTGGCGCCAGTGGCGGTCGTGACGGTCGAGCTCTCGCCCTGGCTGTTGCCGGTGCTGTTCTTCGCCATTGCCGCGGTGCAGCGCAGCGCCGCGCTCGCGCTGGAGCGGGAGCGCCAGTCGCTGCACGACGCGCTGACCGGGCTGCCGAACCGGGTGATGCTGGTGGATGAATGCGAGCGCGCGATCGACCGCCAGATCGCATCGGGCGGGGTCGGGCTGCTGATCGTCGACCTCGACCACTTCAAAGAGGTCAACGACACGCTGGGCCACCAGGTGGGGGATGCGCTGATCTGCGAGGTCGGCCGGCGCCTGCAGGCCTTGGTGGCCGGCGGCGATCTGGTGGCTCGGCTGGGCGGCGATGAATTCGCGGTCCTGCGCCGATCCATCGGCGACCCCGACCTGCTGATCGAACAAGCCGGCAATTGGCTCGCCGTGCTGGAGCAGCCATACAGCCTCGACGGCGTACGCCTGTCGGTCGGCGCCAGCATCGGCGTCGCCCTGGCGCCGCGGGACGCCATCGACGCCGGCCAGCTGATCCAGCGAGCCGACGTGGCGCTCTATGCGGCCAAGGAGCAGCGCGGCACGGTCGTGGCCTACGATGCCGACCGCGACCGGCACAGCATCGACCGGCTGAACCTGGTGGCCGAGCTGCGGGTCGGCATCGCCCGCGGCGAGCTGGAGGTGCACTACCAGCCGCAGTGTGACTGCGATACCGGCGTCCTGGTCGGCCTGGAGGCGCTGGTGCGCTGGCGGCATCCGGAGCGGGGCCTGCTCTATCCCGATGCCTTCATCCCGGCGGCCGAGACCACCACGGTGATCAATGCGCTCACGGCTGCGGTCCTCGATGACGCCCTCGGGCAGCTGGCCGGCTGGCGCGCCGTCGGCATCGACGTGACGGTCGCCGTGAACGTCTCTGCCCGGCAAATGACCGACCTCGACCTGCCGGCCACGGTCGCCGCCTCCCTGGCCCGGCATGCGATCCCCCCGTCCCGCCTCACCTTGGAGGTGACCGAGAGCTCGATGATGGCCGATCCCGGCCGGACCGCCGCCGTGCTGGGCGCGCTGGCGAATGTCGGCGTAGGCCTGTCCATCGACGACTTCGGCACTGGCTACTCTTCGATGCGCTACCTCACCCGGCTCGGCGCGCACGAGCTCAAGATCGACCGTTCGTTCGTGATGGGCATGTCCGCCAATCCCGACGACGCCGTGATCGTGCGCTCCATCATCGAGCTCGGGCACAGCCTCGGGATGCGGGTCGTCGCCGAGGGCGTGGAAACCGCAGCGGTGTGGAGCGCGCTGACCGATCTCGACTGTGACCTCGGCCAGGGTTACCTGCTCAGCCGGCCGATGCCGGCGGCGGAGGTCCGCCTCTGGAGCGACGACATCGCCGCCTCCGCGGTGGGCCGGATCCTCGCCCACGCCTGATGCTCTTCGCGGTCGTCCTGGCCGTAGGCCTGGCGACGATCCCGCCGGCCGGCGGCCGCTTCGCCGTCCTGGCCGAGCTGCCCATCCGGCGCCGCTGGCTGCTCGTGGCCGCGCTGGTCGTGCAGATCATCGACATCTCGGTGCTGCGACGACCGCCCCACGCCGTGGCGGCCGGGCTGCACCTGCTGTCCTACGCGCTGGCCGGCGCTTTCCTGCTGGCCAACCGCCGGCTCCGGGGCCTGCCGACGACGGCCCTGGGCGGGCTGCTCAACGTGGTCGCGATTGCCGCCAACGACGGCACCATGCCGGCTTCGCCATCGGCGCTGCGCCTGGCTGGGATCGCCGCCGACCACCAGCACTTCGCCAACAGCGCGGCGGTGGCCGGAGCCCGGCTCGGCGTGCTCGGTGACGTCTTCGCCGTGCCACATCGCTTCGGCATCGCCAACGTGTTCAGTGTGGGCGACGTCGTCGTCTGCTGCGGCGCGATCCTTCTGCTGCACGCCGGGGCGGGCAGCCCCTGGGCCACCCGCCGCAAGCTCACTGAGCCGCTGAGCCCTCGGCGGGCTGCCGGCGGATCACTGTAACGGTCACGATCAGGGCGATCACGGCGAAGACCGCACCGACCTCGAAGGCGTTCGAGATGCCGTGTGCCAGGATCTTGTGTTGCAGGGAAACGGGCAGCGGCAGCTGGTGAGCGGCGAAAGCCTGCCGGGTCTGGGCATTGGCCGAGGCCAGGAAGCCGGCGACCTGGTGCCGGGACTCGTTTCGGCTGGCCGTACCGAAGATTGTCACCAGCACCGACAGGCCGAGCGAGCCGCCGACCTGCTGGGTCACGTTGAGCATCCCTGACGCTGCGCCGGAGTCGGCGTTGGCCACGCCGGACACCGCGACGACGGTGAGCGGTACGAAAAAGCACCCCATGCCGACCGAGAAGACCAGCATGGGCCCCAGGACCCCGGTGAGGTAGCTGCTGCCGGCCGAGATCTGCGACAGCCAGGCCAGGCCGGTCGTCGCCAGCACCGCGCCGGCCACCATGAACGGTTTGGGACCGACGCGCAGCAGTTGCTGGGACACGATCCCGGCGGTCACGACGATGGCGGCACTGACCGGGAGGAACGCGAAGCCGGCCCGCAGCGCGCTGTAGCCGAGGACGTCCTGCACGAAGAGGGTGAGGAAGAAGAACATGCTGAACAGGGCCGCGGACAGGAACAGCATGACGACATAGGTGCCGGTGCGGTTGCGGTCCCGGAACAGGTGCAGGGGCATGACGGGCTGGCTGTGTCGCCGCTCGATGACAACAAAAGCCGAGAGCAAGATGACAGCGGCGACAAAGGAGATGATGGTGATGCCGTCGCGCCAGCCGTCGCTCGCGGCCCGGATGAAGCCGTACACCAGCAGGGACATGCCGGCCGTCGAGGTCAACGCTCCGCTGATGTCGAAGCGGCCGGGGTGGGGCTCGGACTCGTTGACGAACATCGGTGCCAGCACGGCGATGGCAATGCCGATCGGAATATTTACGAACAGCACCCAGCGCCACGACAGCCAGGAGGTCAGCATGCCGCCGGCCAGCAGGCCGATGGCCGCGCCGGAGCCCGAGACCGCGGCGAAGACGCCGAACGCGCGGTTGCGCTCCTTGCCTTCGTCGAAGTTCGTGGTGATCAGCGACAGCGCGGTGGGCGAGGCAATCGCGCCGCCCACGCCCTGAAGTGCCCGGGCCAGCAGCAGCCAGGTGGAATTTGTCGCCAGACCTCCGAGGAAGGATGCAAAGACGAACAGCAGGATGCCGGCGATGAAGACCCGGCGGCGGCCCAGGATGTCGCCGGCCCGGCCGCCCAGCAGCAGCAGGCCGCCAAAGGTCAGCGTGTAGGCGTTGAGAACCCAGGACAGGTCCGTGGTCGAGAAGTGCAGCGCCCGCTGGACCGCCGGCAGGGCGATGTTCACGATCGTGGCATCGAGCACCACCATCAGCTGGGCGCCGGCGATGACGGCGAGAGCCCAGCCGGGGTGATGGCCGCGGCGGGCGGCCCGCGCTGGGTCGACGTGGGGGACGGACATGCTGACAGACATGGACGGCTTCCTGAGTGGGGGCGCGCTTCTCAGGCTGCAAGGCGCAGCCGCCCGCGGCTAATCCCGGTCGAGGCAAGTGTGACGTACCGTTTGCGCGGACCCGTAGGCAATTCGCGGCAACCGGAGGATCACGTATGGCAGAGGTCACAGTCGTGCTCAGCGGCGGCACGCGGGACGGGGAGAGCGCGGTCGTCGACGCCGAGGTGACCCGGCTGCTGTCGCCGTCGGCGGCTCCCGGACTGCTCGACGTCTACGAGGCCACCGGGGAGCGCCGGCCACTGCGCGGTAATGACGACGAGGCGCAGGTTTTCGAATTCAGCGGTCAGCAGCCGTCGGTCGGGTGGCCGCCCGAGGCGCTGCACATGCCCACTACCGACGCCTGACCAGCCTGGTCCGGTGACGAGCCCGGGACAGCAAACCCACCGCTACCTGCCAGCGCTCGACGGCGTACGTGCGCTGGCCGTCCTCGCGGTGATGGCCTTCCACGGCGGCGTCTCCTTCCTGCCCGGCGGATTCCTCGGCGTGGACGCGTTCTTCGTGCTCTCCGGTTTCCTGATCACCTCCCTGCTGCTCGACGAGCGGCTAGCCACCGGGCGGATCGCGCTGGCGGCGTTCTGGGGACGCCGGGCCCGCAGGTTGTTGCCCGCCCTGCTGCTGGTGCTGGTCGTCGTGGCAGTCGCCGGCCGGTGGCTGCTCGATCCCGGGGCGCTGCAGCTGCTGCGCGCGGACTCCCTCGCCGCGCTCTTCTACGTCGCCAACTGGCGCATGCTGCTGCGGAGGGACGGCGGGTACTTCGCCGCGACCGCCACCCCGTCCCCGCTTGAGCACACCTGGTCGCTGGGCATCGAGGAGCAGTTCTACCTGCTGTGGCCGGTGCTGCTCCTGCTCTTACTGGCCCGGCGCCCGCGGCTGCGGGCGCTCCTGGCGTTGTGCGTGGCCGGCGCCATCGCTTCCGCGGTTGTCGCCGCCGCCCTCTTCCACCCCGGAGTCGATCCCAGCCGGGTGTATTACGGCACGGACACCCGCGCGCAGGCGCTCCTGGTCGGGGCCGCGCTGGCAACGGCGCTGGCGCTGGGCCGCCCAGCCGCGTGGTCGCCGGGTCGGCTGGCCCGGCTGTCCCGGACGGCCGGCCTAGCGGCTCTGGCCGGGGCGCTCGGCACGGCCTGGGCATGGACGCATGCCGCAGGCACCAGCCGCGGGCTTTACGCCGGCGGCTTCCTCGCCGTCGCCGCCGCGACCGCCGCCATCATCGCCCACATCGTCCTGGCGCCGACCGGCCTCACCGCCCGGGTGCTGTCGCGGCCGCCCCTGCCGGCCATCGGCCGGATCTCCTACGGCCTGTACCTGTGGCACTGGCCGGTGTTCCAGGCCGTGACGGCGGAGCGCTCCGGGTGGGCCGGCTGGCCGCTGCTGGCGCTGCGGGTGTCGATCGCGTTCGGCCTGGCGCTGGCGTCGTACCTGCTGGTCGAGCAGCCGGTCCGGCGCCGGCGTTGGACGGTGCGGCTCGCCGCGCCCGCGGTCCCGGCCTCGGTCGCCCTGGTGGCCGCGCTGGCGCTGGCGGCAACCGCCGGGGCCGGTCAGTCGGCGCAGCCCAGCGCGACCGGCGGCCGCCGCGGCAGCAGCGGGGTGGTGCACGTCAAGGTCCCGCCGGCCAGCGCCCGCGGCACGATCCGGCCACATCATCGGCCCGGCACCACGCCGGTCATCGACTTCTTCGGCGACTCGGTGGCTTGGACGGTCGGTGCCTACCTGCCGGCCCATCCCGGGCTGATCACCCACGACCATGCGATGCAAGGCTGCGGGATCGCACTCGGCGACCCCTACCGGTATATCGGCGGGCTGCACCAGACGTTCCCGTCCTGCAAGTACTGGGCGACGGTGTGGCGGCAGCGGCTGGCCGGAGACGACCCGGATGTGTCGGTGATCCTGCTGGACCGCTGGGAGCTGGTCGACCGGGTGCACGACGGCCGGTGGACCTACGTCGGCCAGCCCGGCTACGACAGCTATCTGCAGGCGCAGCTGGACCGGGCCATCGCCCTGGTCAGCGCCAAGGGCGCGCACGTCGTCCTGCTGACCGCCCCCTACAACCGTCGCGGCGAGCAGCCCGACGGTTCGCTGTATTCCGGCGACTATCCGAGCCGCGTCGATGCCTGGAACGCGCTGCTCCGCCGCACCGCGGCCACGCACCCGGGCACCGTCAGCGTGGTCGACCTCAACAAGCGGGTCTGCCCGGACGGGCGATTCACCTGGAGCGTGGCCGGCGTGAAGATCCGCAGCGACGGCACGCACTTCACCCCGGCCGGCGTGCATTGGCTGGCGCCGTGGCTGCTGCCCGCCCTGGCCTCCTACGTCCGCTGAGCGGCCTACCAGTCCGACCTACCCGTCCGGCGCCTACCAGTCCGGCCTACCAGTCCGGTCGCAGCGCCATGTCGGCCCGGCCGCGGTCGTCGGTCCGGACGCCCAGCACCTGGTGCAGCTGGATGCGGTTCTCCTCGAAGCCCAGCCGCGACCCGGCCATGTAGAGCGCCCAGACCCGGGCCCGGCCCAGCCCGACATCGGCGACGGCCTCGTCCCAGTGCGCGTCGAGGTTGCGTCCCCAGGCGGCCAGTGTCATCGCATAGTGCTCACGAAGGTTCTCCGCATGGCGCACTTCCAAGCCGGCGTCCTGCATCACTCCGGCCAGGTGCCCGACGGCCACCAGCTCCCCGTCGGGGAAGACGTAGCGGTCGATGAAGGCGGCCGCCTTCACTCCCTCGGTGGTGGTCGGCCGGGTGATGCAGTGGTTGAGCAGCCGCCCGCGCGGGCGCAGCTTGGAGCGCAGGCAGTCGAAATAGCCCGGCAACGCGCGGGCACCGATGTGCTCGGTGAGCCCGATCGACGACACCGCGTCGAAGCCTCCCTCCGGCACGTCGCGGTAGTCGGCGTGGCGCACCTCGGCCAGGCCGGTGAGCCCCTCGTCGGCGATCGCCTTCTGCGCCCAGTCGGACTGCTCCTGCGACAGGGTGACCCCCAGCGCGCTGACGCCGTAGTGCTTGGCCGCGTGGATGACCATTCCACCCCAGCCGCAGCCAACGTCGAGCAGACGCTGGCCGGGCCGCAGGCCGAGCTTGCGCGCGACCAGGTCGAATTTCTCGTACTGCGCCTCTTCCAGGGTCGAATCCTCGGTCGGAAAAACGGCGCAGGTGTAGGCCATCGACGGCCCGAGCACCCATTCGTAGAACTGGTTGGACACGTCGTAGTGATGGGAGATCGCCTCGGCGTCCCGGCGCTTGCTGTGCCGCAGCCCAGTCATCGCCCGGCGGACCGCCGGCGGCGCCTCCTCCGGCGGCGGCGGCACCCAGCGGAACACGGCCGGATCCATCGCCCGCAATGCCCGGACCCGCTCCGGCAGGGTCAGCCTGCCGACGTCGGTCCGGGCCAGATACTGCAGGACCGTGTAGACGTCGCCGTCGAGGTCCAACTCTCCGGACACATAGGCGCGGACCAAGCCCAGCTCGCCGAGCCCGGTCACCAGGTAGCTCAGCGCCTTGGGCGAGCGGATGTCGAGGGCCACCTCAGGCTCCTCCGGCCCGCTGCGGCTGCCGTCGTAGGCCCGGATTCCCAGCGCTGCGCCCGGCCCGAGCACCTTTCCCAGCACTTCGGCGACGGGCTCGCGCACACTGGTCATCGCAGGTCTCCTATCGCCGCCGAACGGTCTTCGCGTACAGGTCGAGCAACCGGCTCTGCGGGTCGTATTCCGCTTTAAGCCGGCGATAGGCGGGCCCGTTGTAGGCGGCCCAGAATTCCTTCTCGCCGTAGTACGCGGTCGAGTACAGCGATTTGTGCCCGTCGAGCGCGGCCACCTCGGCCTCGATCCGGCGGTTGTACGTGCCGTCCTCGGTCCCGGACGGCAGCTCGACGGAGGACCAGAATCCGACGTTGAGGTAGAGCGTGTGCGGGTCCAGACGGTACAGGTCCCAGCTCGCGGCGGGGTCACGCTGGCGCAGCGGACACACCCAGACCGGTGAGATGCCGATCTCCGCGGCGAAAAAGCGCAGGAATTCGGCCGCCCGCTCGACCGGGATCTCGACGTCCTGCACGACGTCCTCGCGCTCCGGCCGGCCGCGGATGGCGTCCAGGCGGCGCATCGGCCCGTAGCGCCTCTCCAGCGCCACCGCTTTCCAATAGGTGTCCGAGTGCAGCATTCGCTTGGGCACCAGGCGGCGGATCGCCGGCCGCTGCACACCGAAGGCGCGTGAGCACCAGAACCAGTCGGTGTCCCAGCGCCACAGGTAGTCGTGCGCGGTCAGGAAGTCCGCCCGACGGTGGGCGATCGAGCGGTAGTAGACGTTCATGCCGGTGTAGTCGCTGGTGTAGGGCGCTTCGTCGGCGAAGCTGCCCAGGGTGATAAACATCCGGTCCGGCCCGAAGACGGTGCCGTCGACGAAGTCATGGCCGCCGCCGGCACACTCGCGGGCCAGCGCTGCGCAATAGGTGTCGAAGTCGTGGTGGCGTACGTGGCGCAGGGCGACGTAGGGCTTGACCGGCTCCAGCTCGATCGTCAGCCGGGTCGCGTAGCCCAGCGAGCCGTAGGAGTTGGGAAAGCCGTGGAACAGATCCCGGTGGGCGTTGTCGGCTGTGGCGGTGATGATCTCGCCGGCGGCGGTGAGCAGCTCCATGGAGCGGACCGACTCGTGCGGGCAGCCGTTGCGAAAGGACGACGACTCAATGCCCAGCCCGGTGACCGCGCCGCCCAGGGTGATCGTCTTGAGCTGCGGGACGACCAGCGGCATCAGGCCGTGCGGGAGCGTCGCAGCCAGCAGGTCCTCGTACGTCGTCATGGCCTGCACGTCGGCGGTGCGGGCAGCTGCGTCGACCGACAGCACGCTGTCGAGGCCGCTCGCGTCGAGCGAGGGGGCGGTGTCGCGGCTGCGGAACAGGTTGGAGGTGGCCTTGGCCAAACGCACCGGTGCGTCCCGGGGCAGCGCGCGGAAGTCGGCCGCCAGCCGCTCGACCCGCTGCTCGTGCTCGGCACGCGATGTCACCGCCGCATGATCACGGTCCGGGAGCTCGATGTCCATCAAGCGCTGCGCTGCTGCCAGTCCTCGAGTGCGGCGAACAGCGCGGCGGTCACCTGATCCGCCGGCTGGTCGCCGTCGATGACCACGACGTCCTCACGCTCGGAGTAGTAGTCCATCATCGGCAGGGTGTGCTGGTGAAAGACCGCCAGCCGGTGGGCGATGACGTCCTCGGTGTCTTCGTTGCCCCGGCCGCGGGCGAGGAGCCGCCGCACCAGCTCCTGCGTGGGCACGTCGAGATAGGTCGCGATCTGCACCGACGTGCCGAGCTCGCGGGCCGTCTCGTAGGCCCGCTTCGCCTGCTCGACGCTGCGCGGGAAGCCGTCGAGGATGTAGCCACCGCTGGCGTTGGCGGCAACGACCGGCTTGCGCAGCATGTCCATCACCAGCCCATCCGGCACCAGGTCACCCCGGTCGACGTAGGCCTTGGCCGTCCGGCCCGTCGACGTCCCGCCGCTGATGTGCCGGCGCAGCAGGTCGCCGCTGGAGATATGAGTGATCTTGAAGCGGGCGGCGAGCCGGGCCGACTGGGTTCCTTTTCCTGAGCCGGGAGCACCGATCAGCAGCATCCGCATGGGCCGACCCTAGCCACGCCTCGGCCCGCGCCCGGATCGGTCACTCCTCGGCACCGGCGCCGGTCGGTTCCGGGATCGCCGGCAGCACCGTGTCGAAGTACGCCTTGGCCGCCTCGGTGGTGCCGACGTCGCGCCCGGCCGCCTCGGAGAGGAACCATCGGTGTTCCAGGATCTCGGTGAAGACCTGGGCCGGCTCGAGCCGGCCGCGCAGCTCGGTGGGGATCGAGGCGACGATGGGGTCGTACACCTCGGTGAGCCAGCGGTTGGTCACCGCCGCCTCGGGCAGTGATCGCCCGTCGCGCTGTTCGAGATAGGCCCGGAAGCCGGCGATGTCGTTGAGCAGGCGCCGGGCCTGGTTCTCCTGCACGTACAGGCCGGTCCGCATACCGAACCGGCGCCTGTGGTGACCCGGCTCAGCGATCCGGGTGCGCAGCCGCACTTTGTTGCCGTCGTCGGTGCTGACCAGCTCGACCTCGTCGACGTCGAAGCCCAGCTCGTTGAGCCGTCTGAGCCGCTCGGCGATGCGGTAGCGCTGCTCGCTTACCTGCACTACCTGCTCGGTGGTCAACTCCTCCCACAGGGCGTGGTAGCGCTCGAAAATCTTGGCACTCAGGAAGATCGGGTCGAGGTCGCTGGGCAGCATGCCGCCGGCCTGCAGGTCCATCAGCTCGCCACCCACCCGCTCGGCGGCCAGGTCGACGTCGTAGAGCCGCTGACCGTCCGACAGCGACGAATGCAGCTCGGCTGTCTCGGCGTCGACGAGATAGGCCGCCAGCGTCCCGGCATCGGGGCGGAACAGCGTGTTGGACAGCGAGCAGTCACCCCAGAAGCACCCCATCAGGTGCAGCCGGACGAGCAGCTCGACCAGCCCGTCGAGCAGCCGGTCGGCCGGCTCGATGCGGTACGGATTGGAGAAAACCGACCGGTAGGACAGCGAAAAGTCGAGAAATCGGGTGACCAGGATGGCGTCGGCGCCGGGTCCGCGGTCCACCACTGCGCCGAGCACCTCGACGGCCGGAACGGCAAGATCGGCCAGGCGCCGCAGGATGCGGTATTCCCTGCGGGCCAGGCGCTCGTGGATCTCCTTCAGCGCATAGAGATGTCCGCCCTCGGCGATGAACCGGACGACGTGCCGGTGGATGCCGGCTTCCCTTACGTCGACCAGGCGGTCGTCCACCCAGTCCTCCAGCGGCTGCGCCCAGGGCAGGTCGAGCAGGCCGACGGCAGCCTCAGCCGGCGGTACGAAAAGGAATCGCATGCCGGGATTGTCTCCCGTGAGCGGCTCGTGACTTCGCGGGCGTCACTGGTGGATGCCGCATTCGGTCTTCTCCCGGCCGGCCCAGCGTCCCGAGCGGTCATCCGCACCGGGCGCCACCCAGCGGGTGCACGGAGCACAGCCGATCGACGGAAACCCTTGAGCCACAAGGGGATTGACGATGATGTCGTGCTCGGCGATGTAGGCCTCGACGTCGTCGGCGGTCCAGGCGGCGAGCGGGTTCACCTTCACCTTCTCCCGGCGGGAATCCCACGCGACCACCGGGGTGAGGCGCCGGCTCGGTGACTCGTCGCGGCGGATTCCCGACGCCCACGCGTCGTAGCCGCTCAACGCCTGATCCAGCGGAGCCACCTTGCGCAGCGCGCAGCACAGGTCGGGATCGCGGGCGTACAGGCCCGTTCCGTGGGCGGCGTTCTGCTCGGCGACCGACTGCTCCGGTCGCACCGTGACCACGTGTACGTCGAGCCTGGCAGCGACCCGGTCCCGCGTCTCGATCGTCGGCACGAAGTGGTATCCGGTGTCGAGGAACACGACCTCGATGCCGGCCCGGACACCAGCCGCCAGGTGCGGCAGCACCGCATCGCCCATCGACGACGTGATGCAGAACCGGTCACCGAAAGTTTCAACGGCCCAGCGCAGGACGTCCTGCGGCGCGGCGCCCTCGAGCCGGTCGTTGGCCTCGGCCGCGAGCCGCGCGATCCCGGCGCCGTTCATCGGGACACCTGCGCCCGGACGAGTCGCACCGCGAATGCGCGCAGGCAGGCAGCGCAGCGCCACTCGTCGGTCGATTCCCCCCACGGGGCGATGTCCTCTTCCCCGCAGTAGGGGCAGAAGAATGGCGGTGCATGGCGTACGGACTGCTCGCTCATTGCAGCCACGCTTCCTCAGCGCGACCGACGTAGGCGGCAAACCGCTCACCGGGATCGCGACGGCGCAGGTATTCGCCCAGCAGCCGCTCGACGTAGTCGGGCGCGTCGTCGGCGGTGACCTTCAAGCCGCGGAACTTGCGGCCGAATGACGAGTCGATCCCCAGGTGGCCGCCGAGATGGATCTGGAAACCCTCCACCTGCCGGCCGGCGGCGTCGGCCACGATCGAGCCCTTGAGCCCGATGTCGGCGGTCTGGAAACGCGCGCAGGAATTCGGGCAGCCGTTGACGTTGATCGACAGCGGCTCGTCGAAGTCCGGCAGCCGGCGCTCCAGCTCGGCGTAGAGGTGCTGCGCCCGCCCCTTCGTCTCGACGATCGCCAGCTTGCAGAATTCCAGACCGGTGCAGGCCATTGTGCTCCGGCGGAACACCGAGGGCCGGGCCGGCAGGTCGAGGTCGTCAAGGGTGGCGATCAGGTCGTCGACGCGTTCGGCGGGTACGTCAAGGATGACCAGCTTTTGCTGCGCGGTCGTCCGGATGCGCCCTCCGCCATAGGCGTCGGCGGCATCGGCCACGGCCCGCAACACCGTCCCGGACAGTCGTCCGGCGCGCGGTGCGCAGCCCACGGCGAAGCGGCCGTCGGCCTGGGCGGTCACGCCGACGTGGTCGCGCTCGTCGTGCCGGGGCGGTAGCGGGGCCGGACCGTCGGGCAGCGGCGCCGTCAGGTATTCCTTCTCCAGCACGGTCCGGAAGCGCTCGGTGCCCCAGTCGGCCAGCAGGAATTTGAGCCGGGCGTGCGTCCGCGAGCGCCGGTAGCCGTAGTCGCGGAACAGCCCGGCCACGCCGGCCCAGACCTCGGCGACGCGCGCCGGCTCGACAAACGTGCCGAGCCGCTGGCCGAGCTTCGGATTGGTGGACAGGCCGCCGCCCACCCAGAGGTCGAAGCCGGTTGCCCCGTCGTCCTTGCGTACGCCCACAAAGGCGACGTCGTTGATCTCGTGGTGCGTGCAATGGTCGACGCAGCCCGACATCGACGTCTTGAACTTGCGGGGCAGGTTGCTGAATGCCGGGTCGCCCAGATAGCGCTCGACGGTCTCCTGCAGGGCGGCGGACGCGTCGACGATCTCGTCGGCCGCGACCCCGGCCAGCGGACAGCCGAGCATCACCCGCGGGGTGTCACCGCACGCCTCGGTGGTGGACAGGCCCACCGCTTCCAGCGCTTCCCAGATGGCGGGAACATCCTCGACCCGGATCCAGTGCAGCTGCACGTTCTGCCGGTCGGTGACGTCGGCCACGTCCCGGCCGTAGGTGGTGGCGATGTCGGCGATCGCCCGGAGCTGGGCACTGTCGAGCTGGCCGCCGTCGATACGCACCCGGAGCATGAAGTAGCGGTCCTCCAGCTCTTCCGGCTCGAGCTGGGCAGTCCGGCCACCCTCGATGCCCGGCGCCCGCTGGGTGTAGAGGCCGTACCACCGGAAGCGGTTGCGCAGGTCTACCGGGTCGATGCTGTCGAAGCCCTGCTTCGAATAGATGTCGACGATCCGCTGGCGTACGTCGAGGCCGTCGGAATCACGCTTCGCGCGTTCGGCGGCATTGAGCGGCTCGCGGTAACCCAGGGCCCATTGGCCCTGACCGGTCTTGGGCATGATGAATATCCAGGTGATCGCCTTGCGGGACGGGAATGTCTCAGCGCAAGGACAGACAGGTGGCGCTGCTGACCCGCTGCAGATCTACATGCAGTCGGGTCACCAAAACGTCGCCGTGGCGTGTCATCCGGTCAAGAGTGCCACATCTCGGCGCACTGCGCTGCTGCGCAGGTATGCCACTATTCGTGGGCAGGCGATGCCTCCCAATTGCTGAGACGTAAAGGCGGCACATGCCCGGCTATCCACTGCTCCTGGACCCCACCGGACGCCGCGTGGTCGTAGTCGGCGGCGGCGCGGTAGCGACCCGCCGGGTGCCCCCCCTGGTCGAGGCGGGCGCGCTGGTGGAGGTGATCGCACCGGCCGTCGACCCGGCCTTAGCAGCGTCCGGTGCCGTCATCCATCGTCGCGAGTTTTCGGCCGGGGACCTGAGCGGCGCCTGGCTCGTCCTGGCCTGCACCAACGACCCGGCCGTGAATGCCGCCGTCTCGGCGGCCGCAGACCGCTCGCAGATCTGGTGCGTGCGGGCCGACGCGGCGACGGAGGGCACCGCTCGGGTGCCGGCCGTCACCCGGTCCGGCCGGCTGACCGTAGCGGTCAACGCCGGCGACGACCCGCGCCTGGCAGCCACGCTCCGTGACGCTATTGCGCTGCAGCTGGACACCGGCGAGCTGCCGGTGCGCCCGGGCCGGCACCGGGCCGGTGCCGGCCGGGTGGCGCTGGTCGGGGGCGGCCCGGGCGACCCGGGCCTGATCACGGTCCGCGGCCGGCGGCTGCTCGCCGAGGCAGACGTGGTGGTGGTGGACAATCTCGCGCCGCGCGCGCTGCTGGCCAGCCTCGGGCCTGAGGTGGAGCTGATCGAGGCCGGCAAGGCCGCCGGCCGGGTGACCCTCACCCAGGCCGAGATCAATGCGCTGCTGATCGAGCGGGCGCTCGCGGGCCGGTTCGTCGTCCGGCTCAAGGGCGGCGATCCCTACGTCTTCGGCCGCGGCGGGGAGGAAGCGCTCGCCTGCCTGGCGGCCGGTCTGGCCGTGGAAGTGGTGCCGGGCGTGACCTCGGCGATCGCTGGGCCGGCCTACGCCGGCATCCCGCTGACCCACCGGGGGGTGGCCGCGGACTTCGCGGTGGCCTCGGCCCACCTGGACCCCTCGCGGCCGGGATCGAGCGTCGACTGGCAGGCGCTGGCCGACGGCCCGGCGACTTTGGTGCTGTTGATGGCGGTGAACAAGCTGGCCGAGGTGACCGCGGAGCTGATCAAGCGAGGCCGGCCCGGCAATACGCCGGTGGCCGTGGTGCAGGACGCCACCCTCGCCTCTCAGTTCGTGCTGGTCTCCACGCTGGCCGGGGTCGCCGAGCAGGCTCGCGCGGCCGGGGTCCGAGCGCCGGCCGTGGTGGTGGTGGGCGAGGTCGTCAAGCTGCGGGGCGCACTGCAGCCATGAAGGAGGCAGTGCTGCTCGCGATCGCCCACGGCAGCGTCGAGCCCGCCGCCGGACTGGCGCTGGAGTCGTTGATGGACCGGGTGCGCGCCCGGTCGCCCGGTCGCCTGGCCGAGCTTGCCTACGTCGACCACACCGCGCCGTCGGTCAGCCAGGCGCTGGCCCGGCTGGCGCCCAGTGACCCGGTAATCGTGGTCCCGCTGCTGCTCTCCGCCGCGTCGCACAGCAAGAGCGACATACCGGCCGCTATCTCGGCAGCCCGGCTCGTCGATCCGGCCCGAGCTATCGCCTACGGCCGCCCGTTGGGGCCGCATCCCCTGCTTCTTGCCGCTCTCGACCGACTGTTGCGCGAGGCCGGCGCGACGTCGGCCAGTGCCGTCATTCTGCTGGCGGCCGGCTCAGCCGACCCCGACGCCAACGCCGACGTGGCAAAGATGGCGCGACTCCTCTGGGAGTGGCGTGGGGGGGCGGGTCCGGTGGAGCCGGCCTTCGCGTCGGCGACGTCGCCGGGCGCGAAGGAAGCCCTCGAGCGGTTGCACCGGCTGGGTCACCGCGACGTGGTGGTGGCGCCGTACTTCCTGGCCCCTGGTCGGCTCCCGCTGAGCGCGACAGTTCTGGGCGTGCCCATGAGCGGCTATCTGGCCGACACCGACGAGGTGGCCGATCTGGTCGAGGAACGTTTCGGCGAAGCGGCGACAACTGACGTGCGAATGAACTGCGATGTCTGCCGATACCGGACGCCGTGGCCCGGCCGGGGGCAAGTGGTCGGCGCGGCGCAGGTCGTACATGCACATCCGGCCGACCGCTGAGCGCGGTCGGCCGGATGGTGGGGCGGGCTAGCGGGTGGCGTTGCCCCGGGCGCCCATGCGGCTCACGAGGAAGACGAGCAGGACCGTGACGACGAGGGCGAGGATCCAGGAGCCAAAGTTGCCCTTGGCGCCGAAGATGGCCCGGCCGATGAAGCCGGACACCAGGGTGCCGACCACGCCGATGCCCATCGTCAGCGGGATGCCCATCGACTGGCGACCGGGCACGATCAGCCGCGCCACCGCACCGATGATCAGTCCCATGATGAGCAGAACGATGATGAACCCGACCACAGCAGTCCTCCAGGGATTTGAGATTGTTCAGTGAGGCGCCCATTCCCGAGTTCGGGCCGGTCAATCCCAGCTGCGGGGTCGCCTTCCGCCGCGAGCCTGCTCCGCACGTGCTCTAATGGGGCTGAATCACACGAGTGTAAGTATCCGGCTGAGTGCAGGAGGAGCGGCATGGACAGCGCGGCGCACTCACCTGCCACTGCCGGCGTGGGAGGGATCGTCGGGGCGGGCGAGGTGGTGGGATCTGACCAGACGGCCGACTCTGAAACCGCCAGCCTGGGGACCGCGGACAGCGAGCGCCCGCAGCTGTCCCGGCGAGACCGGGAGATCCTGGCTTTCGAGCGGCAGTGGTGGCGCTACGCCGGCGCCAAGGAGCAGGCGATCCGGGATCTGTTCGACATGTCGGCCACCCGCTACTACCAGGTGCTCAACGCGCTCATCGACCTCCCCGAGGCACTGGTCGCCGACCCGATGCTGGTCAAGCGGCTGCGCCGGCTGCGCTCGACCCGCCAGCGCCAGCGGTCGGCCCGCCGGCTCGGCATCGACCTCTGACTCTGGTCGCTCGCACGTCAGGCTTCGCGCCGCTCGGCGTAGGCGGCGAGTGCGGCCACCTGAGCCGGGTCCAGCGACGGGACGATCGTGCCGCGGGCGGTGGAGAGGTGGGCCGCCGTCACCGCCGGTGCTTCCAGGGACTCGCGCATCGCCACCAGGGCCGCCTCCCGGATCAGCGCGGCACAGTCGGCCGCCGAATAGCCGTCCGTTTCGGCGGCTGACTCCTCGAGGTCTACGTCGGCGGCCAGCGGAGTGTGCCTGGCGGCCGAGCGCAGGATCTCCAGCCGGGCCGCGCGGTCGGGTGGCGGTACGTAGACCAGCCGCTCCAGCCGGCCCGGGCGCAGCAGGGCCGGGTCGATCAGGTCGGGCCGGTTGGTGGCTCCGATGACGACCACCCCCCGAAGCTCCACCACCCCGTCGAGCTCGGTGAGCAGGGCGGCCACCACCCGGTCGGTGGTGCCGCCGTCGGTCGACTGCCCGCGTACGGGGGCCAGCGCGTCGATCTCGTCGAGGAACACCAGCGAGGGGGCAGCGTCGCGAGCCCGGCCGAACAGCTCGCGTACGGCCCGCTCGCTGTCACCCACCCACTTCGACAGCAGCTCCGCGCCCTTAACCGACAGCACGTTGGCCTGGCCGGTGCCAGCCAGCGCCCGGACGAGGAAGGTTTTGCCGCAGCCGGGCGGCCCGTACAGCAGGACCCCACGCGGCGGCTGCACGCCGAGGCGGGTGAACGTGTCCGGATAGGTCAGCGGCCACAGCACGGTCTCGGTGAGGACTCGCTTGGCCTCGACGAGATCGCCGACATCGTCGAGGGTTAACTCCGCTGCTCCGACGGCCGCTTCGTCCAGCGCGGTCGGCCGCACCGAGGACAGCGCGCCGATCAGGTCCTGCTGGGCGACGGTGGGCTGCTCGACACCGCGCTGGCGGATGGCGGCACGGCCGCCGGCCTCGCGGGCCAGCGCCAGCAGGTCGGCGGTGACGAAGCCCGGCGTCCGGGCCGCCACCTCGTCGAGCGCGACATCGGCGGCGAGCGGCATCGCCCGGGTGAGCGCCGCCAGCAGAGCCCGGCGTCCCGCCCGGTCCGGCAACGGCAGGCGTACCTCGTGGTCGAGCACTCCCGGCCGGCGCAGGCTCGGGTCGACCGACTCGGGCCGGCTGGTGGTGCAAATCGGCGCCACGCCCGGGTTGTCGTTGGCGGCGGTCAGGATCTCGAGCAGCACGGTGACCAGCAGCCCGGGCTCGCGGCCGGCCAGCGCCTCGACGTCTTCCACCAGCAGGACGGCCGGCTCCCGGCGCCGGGCCTCGGCCAGGGCTTCGCGCAGCCGCCGCGCCCCGGCATCAGGGGTGAGAGCGGCGATCTCGGGTGCCCACAGGCGGACCACCGTGGCCTTGACCGCCGAGGCGACGGCGTGGACCAGCGTCGACTTGCCGGAGCCGGCGGGTCCGGTGACCAGCACTCCCATCTGGGCTCGGGTGCCCAGGCGGGCGAGCAGGTCGGTGTGGTGGAAGCCCAGGTCCAGCCACTCGCGAAGCTGCGCCGCCTGGGCGGCGAGCCCCGGCAGGTCGGCGAGACTCAGCGCGGCTGGCGATTCGGCCGCCACCAGATCCGGGGTCGCGCTGCCCGTGGTGGCCCGGCCGTCCCGCCAGCCGACCACGGTGTCCATAGCGATGACCCCGAGCCCGGCGGGATCGCAGCCGGTCACCGTCAGCAGGATCGAGGTCCAGCCCGTGCCGACGATGTTGCCGATGCTGCGCCGGGCGGACTGCACCTGCGCCCCGTCGACGCCGGGCGGCAGCCGGAAGTCCTGCGGCAGCAGGGAGACGTTGTCGCCGTCCCTGACCACCTTGCCGAGCAAGGCGAGGCGGACGACCTCCGGGGAGACGGTGGCGGCCACCTCGGCCGGTCCGGCCACCACGACGGTGCGGGCGGAGGTGGCCGGCGCCACCGAGACGGTCACCTGCTCGCCGTCGCGCAGGCCCAGGTTGCCCAGGATCAGGTCGTCGCACAGCAGCAGGCTGTGCGCAGTGCTCGGGTCGGCCAGCGCGGCCAGTGCGCCGGTCGTGCGGCTGCCGGTCAGCTGCAGGACCGCCCAGGGCTGGCCGCCCAGTGCGGCCAGCACCTCCGGATGCAGCCGGACGACGCCGCGCCGGCTGTCGAGGGAGGACGGACGCAGGCGGGCGGTCAGCGCGAGCGTCGAGTCAGCCACGCTGGCAGCCTACGGGCGAACGCAGCCCGGGCGAGTGGCCGCTAAAGTGACAGCCGTACCGCCACCAACTGAATATGCAGTCCTCATCCAGAGGGGCAGAGGGACCGGCCCGACGACGCCCCGGCAACCGCGGCACAAGCCGATGGTGCCAAGTCCGGCCCGCCGCGAGCGGGGAAGATGAGCAGAGAGGCACCCCGCCCATGACCACCCTGGCCCCCACCGATTCCGTGTCCCTGCGCCAGGCCGCGCGCGGGCTCGCCTGCCGCAACTGCGGCGCTGCCTACGGGCTGCTGCCGATCCACGCCTGCGCCGAGTGCTTCGGACCGCTCGAAGTCGCCTACGACCCGGCCGCCTTGGCCGCAGTCACCCGCGAGCAGATCCAGTCCGGACCGCAGACGCTCTGGCGCTACGCACCCTTCCTGCCGGTCGGGGCCGACCCGGCGACCCGGGTGGATCTCGGCGCCGGGCTGACCCCGCTGATCCGGGCCGACCGGCTGGCCGCCGAGCTGGGCATGCGCCGGCTGTGGGTCAAGGACGACAGTGCCAACCCGACGCACTCGTTCAAGGACCGGGTCGTGTCCGTCGCCCTGACGGCCGCGGCGCAGTTCGGCTTCGACCGAGTGGCCTGCGCCTCCACCGGCAACCTCGCCAACGCCGTCGCCGCCCACGCCGCCCGCTTCGGGCTGTCCAGCGTGGTCTTCGTCCCGGCCGACCTGGAGGCCGGCAAGGTGGTGCAGACAGCGGTCTACGGCGGGACGCTGGTCGCGGTGTCGGGCTCCTACGACGACTGCAACCGGCTGTGCTCGGAGCTGGCCGAGACCGATGAATTCGAGACCACGGCGTTCGTCAACCAGAATGTCCGGCCCTACTACGCCGAGGGTTCTAAGACGCTGGGCTTCGAGGTCGGCGAGCAGCTCGGCTGGCGGCTGCCGGCCCAGGTCGTCGTCCCGATGGCCTCGGGATCACTGCTCACCAAGGTCGACAAGGGCTTCCGCGAGCTGGTCGCGGCCGGACTCGTCGAGTCCTCCCCGTGGCGGGTGTTCGGGGCGCAGGCCAGCGGATGCTCGCCGATCGCGACCGCGTTCGAGCAGGGCCGCGACGTGGTCACCCCGGTGAAGCCGGCGACGATCGCCAAGTCGTTGTCGATCGGCAATCCGGCCGACGGCCCGTACGCCCTGGACGCGGTGCGGCGTACCGGTGGCTCCATGGCGCACGTCAGCGACGCCGAGATCGTCGAGGGGATCTCGTTGCTGGCCCGGACGACCGGGATCTTCGCCGAGACTGCGGGCGGGGTCACCGTCGCCGTGCTGCGGCGGCTGCTCGATGCCGGCGCGCTGGACCCGGCCGCCGAGACGGTGATCTACAACACCGGGGACGGGCTCAAGACCCTCGACGCGGTCGCCGCCACGGCCCGCCCCACCTTCACTATCGCGCCGTCACTGGCCGCGGTGCGCGGCATCGGCCTGATCGCCTAGCCAGCGCCCACCCCATCCCCATCCCCTAACCCTCGCCCTCGCCGGTGATCCAGGCCTCCTAGGTCCAGTCAGGGCTGGCCCAACGAGGCCTGGATCATGGCCGAGGGAGCGGAACGCGGGCTTGCACTCGCCGGGGGAGAGTGCTAAACCTGAGCTGGCACTCGACTCGATTGAGTGCCAGCAGGTCGGGGCGGTGAGGCCGCCGGCCTTCCGGCGCAGATCGTCGGGAGACGGGAGCCGTCCGTCGCGGGCATCAATCCCGACCGCGCCATTCCGACCCACCGCAGCACACTGGAGGACTCAACCGCATGGCCAAGATGATCGCGTTTGACGAAGAAGCGCGCCGCGGCCTCGAGCGTGGGATGAACATCCTCGCCGACGCCGTCAAGGTGACGCTCGGCCCCAAGGGCCGCAATGTCGTGCTCGAGAAGAAGTGGGGTGCGCCGACGATCACCAACGACGGCGTGAGCATCGCCAAGGAGATCGACCTCGAAGACCCCTGGGAGAAGATCGGGGCCGAGCTGGTCAAGGAGGTCGCCAAGAAGACTGACGATGTCGCCGGTGACGGCACCACCACGGCCACCGTGCTGGCGCAGGCGCTGGTGCGCGAGGGTCTGCGCAACGTCGCTGCCGGCGCCAACCCGATGTCGCTCAAGCGCGGCATCGAGGCGGCCGTCGAGGCCGTCGTCGAGCAGCTCGCGCTGGCGTCCAAGGACGTCGAGACCAAGGAGCAGATCGCCTCGACCGCGTCGATCTCAGCCGCTGACTCAAGCGTCGGCGAGATCATCGCCGAGGCGATGGACAAGGTCGGCAAGGAAGGCGTCATCACCGTCGAGGAGAGCAACACCTTCGGCCTGGAGTTGGAGCTCACCGAAGGCATGCGCTTCGACAAGGGCTACATCTCGCCGTATTTCGTGACCGACCCCGACCGCATGGAGGCCGTTCTCGACGACCCGTACGTGCTGGTCGTCAACTCCAAGATCGCCTCGGTCAAGGACCTGCTGCCGCTGCTGGAGAAGGTCATGCAGGGCGGCAAGCCGCTGGCCATCATCGCCGAGGACGTCGAGGGCGAGGCCCTGGCCACCCTGGTGGTCAACAAGATCCGCGGCACGTTCAAGTCGGTTGCCGTGAAGGCTCCCGGCTTCGGTGACCGCCGCAAGGCCATGCTCGGTGACATCGCCATCCTCACCGGCGGTCAGGTCATCAGCGAGGAGGTCGGGCTCAAGCTCGACACCGCCACGCTGGACCTGCTCGGCTCGGCCCGCAAGGTCGTGGTGACCAAGGACGAGGCGACCATCGTCGAGGGTGGCGGCGACCC
>JAABUW010001335.1_pt1 | contig 41966 bp, 85 predicted proteins | sample 5560081 | NCBI WGS metagenome assembly JAABUW01 (sample SAMN10711882, study PRJNA513363) | rock metagenome | isolation source: Antarctica rocks | place: Antarctica: Victoria Land, Knobhead sud | reverse complement strand
ACCTCCACATCTCCAAGGAATCTGCATGTCACAGCCACGTGCCCCCCCTCCCTGGCCTCCACGCCCCATATACCTCGCGCACTTCCTACACCCTCCTGGGGGCTCACTACATCCCAGCGTTCCCGAATCAGACTGACCCAACAGTCGCCAAGCAAGGATCCACCAGTCGCCAAGCTAAGCGCTGGCATTGGCACATTTGGCGCGTTTCAGGCCGTGCATCTCATTTCGCCTATCCTCATCCTCCCTAGTCCGTTTTGTAGATTCCGGAAGGCCATTTAAACTTGCTGTGCTTTCGGTGCCGTCTGCGTGCGTGCGCACTACAGTGACAGAGGCGCTGCTGACGACAAAGCGCAGTCTCTTGGAGGGCCCAGCCACGGATTTGGCATCCCTACGGCGCTTATTTGTCTGAGGAGGGGACATAGTATCAGTCTCAGCCGGCAAGGGCGCTGCCTCGGCCATCTCGTCGCGGCTGCGGACGTGGCGGCGGCTTGTACTCTTCTTCTCTTTTGCGCTCTGGTGACCATGTGCGTGGTTCTGATAGGGGAACTCAGTCGTGCTTTCGAAAGAGCAGCAGACACGGGCACAAGCCAGTCGCCATCGACACGATTCCTGGGCATGCGCCGCGCCCGCTTCAACTCAGCCCGGTCCGCCCGCACATCCGCACGCGCGCGCGCGGCTTGTCTCTCTTCCCTGATTTCCCGACGAGAGCGGAGAGCTGTATGTTGTCTGAGCTCGCAACGTCGTTGGTGAAGTAAATACTGTCAAAACAGAGTTCCTTGAGCAAGGCGTTCGCCGCTTCGGGCTCAATGCCCAGCATGGAGCCCTTGGTGTTGGTCCGCATCGTTCCCCAGCTCCCAATGATGATTGGCAGGACGACCACGTTCCAGCCAGCACCCCATAGCGCATCGCGCAGGGCGGCACGTTGTTCTCCGGCGCGATCCAGCGCACACCATGCAAATGTCATCAATGAAAATGTCATCAATGAAATGTCACCATTTTCATGCAAATGTCATCCAACGTGTATTTGATCTCTACCAGGTAGATCATAGGGGCAGCGCTTTGCGCAGCGGTGCCGCATGGCGCACCCTTGGCGTCTCTACTAACGATGAGCGCAAATGTCTGGCCTCGATGTCTGGGCAATCCGGCCCCAGATGGCGGTCAGGAGGCCCCGCGACGGAATGCCATCGGGTTCTGTCAGCTTCGGTACATCACCGTGGTCAGCTTGGAGATTGAAGGCTTCGTGTTTGCCTCTGGCAATCGCCTGGCAAATTAGCTAGGTGGTATTGTCATGTCGCTGGATCCTGATGATCACCCTTGCCGGCAGCGCCGCGCAGTCATTGAGCAAGTGCTCAGCATCTTCCTCCTCCTGCTGGAACAGAATCGACTCCTTCCATGTTTCATAATCAAATCCGCGATGGCCGCCAGGCGCACTAAATCATTTGCACCTTCGCGAGCCATGCCGCCTCCGCATCGTTGCTTGTCATTGCACGGCCACTGATGCATCGCCATGGCTGGCGCTCTGCTGGCCTGGGCGCTGCTGCGCCGGGCTAGCAGCCGAGCCAGCCGCTTGGTATCCGCCAGGCGACGGCACTGATTGCGGCTGCGGTTGCGCCGCTTGAGGCGTCGTCGATGGCACCGGTGCGGCTGGAGCCACGGCGGCTGTTGAAGCCTCCCGCTGCCGCTGCCACTGCTGCTGCTGCTGCTGCTGCTGCTGCTGCTGCTGCTGCTGGACCACATCTGAGATTGCAGACTGCGGACTGCCGTTCAGCTGCCTGCTGGCGGCTTCCAGCATGTGCTGCCCGGCCGCAGCTGCCGGGAGCGGCACGCCCGCGCGAGGCGGCTGCTGGCCGTCGCTTGCTGCCTGTGTATGAGCGGACGGCGGCTGCGTTGCTACTGCCCGCTGCTCCGAGGACTCTACTGCCTGCTGCTGCGAGGACTCCCTCGCTACCAAAGGCGGCTTGGCAGCCTGGCTGCTGCAACCCGCAGGCGCCGACGCTTTCGGCACTGCTGCGGCCGGTCCAGCCGCCACAGGCTGCGCCGTCGCCGCTGGCTGTGACACGGCAGCAGGCGGCGCCGCGGCGATGGGCACCCCAGCTGCCGCCGCATCGTCCGACGCCGCACGCGCGATCGCTTCAGGGCTGCCGGCTGCTGCAGAGGGCTGCGCGCCGCTGTCGCCGTCCCGGCTGCCGCGCCCAGCTGCCGCGCCGCCCCCGGCGGCGGCCGCCGCCTCCTTCTTTTCCGCCGCGGTCAGGAAGCGGCCGCCCTCGCCGCGCTGTCGCTTTGTGGCGTGCTTGTGCCGCGACTCGTGCAGGTACGGCTGCGGGCAATGCACATGACCGCGGTGAGGGCCGGGCTGTGGGTGCAGAACGCTTTGCTCAAGATGCAGGGGTCGAAAAACGCCGTTGACATGAACCACTACAGGCAACGGCCTCGCTGGTGAGCCACTAGCGGTGTCCCAGTTGACCTGTCGCCATCAATGCTCCGTTCCTGCCTACCTGCCTGCTTCTGCTGCTACATTCACCCAACAGGGGCTTGCAGGCCGCACCTGCCGCCCGCGCATCACCCAGTTATCGCGCTCCGTCTTGGCTCGCTGTACAGATACTCATCTCTATGTCTCACTGTATTTGTCATCACGCACCTGCCGTGTGCGCAGCAGCCGATTCTCTCGCTCCGCCTTGGCCCGCTGCTCCCGCCGCCGCATGATGCGCTCATACTGCTTCGCGTTCACGTACACCTGCAGCGTAAGGAGTCACAATGACGAGAGCCACCAACCCGATCGAATTGGCACAACAGCATCGCCTAAGCGGTCGTCAATCCTGGGTTTGTCGCAGCGAGTTTTCCTGCACACCTTCTCCTCCGGGTCGTTCTCCTCGCCGCCTGGCAGCGCGCCGCCTCGCTGGCCGTACGTCGCGAGCAGCGCCGCCGCGTCCGCCTGTCATGTGCGCAGAGGGCCAGCTGGCTTCGGCAATGTGAAAGGTATAGAGGCGTGCATTCCGGTTACCATGCATCCTTCACAGGAGTTTCAGCAGCCGGAAGCGACATTGTAGCAGAGCGCTGTGCGGCTTTTCTAGGTTGCCCCCGTTGCGCAATGGAAAAGATGCACACCGCTGCCGATGACGATGACGATTTCGTGGGGAGCATGTGGCGACACAATGCGGCAGCGCACCGTTGGCAAGGACTGCTGCGCCTGCCCGTATACGCTGCTCATGTACTGCTCGTATGTCTGCCGCGCCTGCGAGACGCAAGGAATGCCTCACAACCTGCGAGACCAGCGCCTTTGGCCGGCACGCTGCTGACCTCCGATCATAAACCTGCACCGCCGAAACCACGCGTGGGGATTGTCGGAGCAGAATCCAACACAGTTGCTTACCTCAGCGTAGAGCTGCTCTGCGTTTGCAGGGGCCGCTGGCGCCAGGGCTGTGCCGGCCTGCTCTGCGCCCGCGCCGCCATGCGCAGTGCCGCCATGTGTGGCATCCGGCGCTGCAGTCAGATGTGACCAGCACAATTCATCGGTGGCTGCAGCACACGCGATCGCACGGCTCGTGAGTACCGATCGCGCATAGAAACTCAGCGGAGTGGGGCCTTGCCTGCCAAGGCGTTGCTGGGCGCAGCTGCTAGCGCCGCCGAGTTTGGATCGGACAGCAGCTGCGTCTGCGCTGCGGCAATCTGCGCCTGCCAGGCCTGGTATGCTGCCACCTGAGCCATCTGGTACGAGTACAGGACTGCTGGGTCTGTGGTCGCTGGCTGCGACGCGGTGAACTGAGTGCTGGTGCTCGTGCCATCGCTTGCACCAGCGTCCGGATCCGGTGCTGAGGCGGTCATCTAAAAGGCCCGACCAACGGTGTGATTACTTGATCATAGCTCTTGTCGTCTCGTGCCTGAGCTACGTCTGTGAGGAGGTTGAGTTGCTTGTGAGAATTGGAGCGAGGTGAAAGTATTCAATATCCAATGGAAGCCACGTTATGACCGTCACTTGCAGCGATCTGAAGATCAGAGGCTGACCACCACAGCGCGCACAAACTGAGCAAATGTGCGCGCGGATGCCCGTCATCGCATCACGATTTTGGCTGCACGTGCTTCCGTTGCCAGCGAGGCATCCACACTTCCGACTCCATCGACGGTTGAATTGGAGGTTTGCAGCGTCCAGCACCTCAAGCCACATGGCGCAGCATGTCCCACTTCCACCGCACGTCGCCGCCGGACCTGCCGCTGCCGGCGGCCGGTGCCGGTGGCCGCGAGATGGGCTCGCCAGCCGGCGGGTGCTGCTTGACGTACTCTGCGGCACCCTGCAGTTGCAACATAATGCACCGTCATAACATTTTGATATGTGAAACATATGGAATGCAGGTCGAGGAGTCACTTGCAAGCGAATAGCACGAATGCTTTGTTTACGCTGCTTGCGCACAAGGCGGCGGCACGCAGTGTCGAACACAGCTGCAGGTATCATGGCGAGAAATGTGCCAAACAACGCCTGCCTGCTGGTCGGTCACGAGCTGCGACAGCCGTCGCTGCAGCGCCATGGCTTCCTCGGGCCGCCCCAGCAGCACCAACACCTCCGCCAGGGCGCCGGCATCTGCCAGCCGCGCCGGCGGCGGCGCGAGGCCGGTGACGTGTTCCGCCAGCGCGTGCTCCTCCTGCGGGCTGCCCTGCCGGATGCGCGCGCTCTTCCGCGCCTGAAGAGAGGCACAAGATGGGTGTTGCATGATGACGTGCGACGACTCTCGAAATAGCATACTGGATATCAGGCTGGAAGCTACAGGAGTTTGCTGCCCTGCCGGATGTGTGCGCGCTCTTTCGCGGGGAGGCGGATGATGGTCACGATGGATGCGGACACATGGTGGACACAGTGCAGAACATATCTAGAGTGCTGGAACATTAGCTACAAGAACATAAAACGCCGCATTGTGCTCCGCCAATGCGTGCTCCTCCTGCAGGCTGCTGTGTCAAATGCATGCGCTCCTTTGCGCCTGCAGCGAGGCAGAGGTGCAGTCTGTGTGCAGTGGCCGAGACGCCCGATCCCCTGCGACGCCACAAGTCTATGCAAAAGCGTCAAAAAGTCTGCTGCGGCCGCGCCTTTTGGCGAGACTTGCGGGCGGCGGTGCGGCCGCCGATGGTCGATGCAGGGCGGCCCGACTGCGACATGGTGGACGCCGCCGTGCTGCCGGTGCCGGTGGTGTACGCGCTCAGGTCGCTGACAGCGGAAGACTCCGCGTCCGAGCCGCTGTCGCCGCTGTCGCGGCCGGCGCCGGCACCGCCATTGGCGGCACCCGGGCCCAGTGCCGCCTGCAGGTCGAGACGCGTGAAATGGCACAACCACAATCGCACTTCATGGCATGTCACTGGCATCGGACAAGTTTGCCTCGGAGCCGCTGTCGCCATCGGCATCTGCGACATCGGCTGCGCCCAGTGCGGCCTGCAGGTCGTGACAGGTTGACAACAACATGCAAAACTCCGATTGGCCACGCTCTGCCCAGAGCGGCAACCGGCGCGCCCGACTGTGGCATGCAGGCAGGCAGGCAGGTTGGCTGGCAGCTAGTCTCAGACCTCCATAGCCAGCTGCTTGGCCTGCATCTCCCTGGAGCGGGCCAGACGCTGTGCCACCCGCTTGAGGTTGGCATTTAAGAAACTCGGATGATGCCAAATCGACCAGAATTTCCCATCTTCATCAGCAGAAACCAATCAACGCACCTCCATGGCGAGCCGCTTGGCCTGCACCTCTTGATATCGCGCCAGGTACTTTGCCACCCGCTCGACATTGGCATCTGTTGCCTCCGCCAGCGTGGCCGCCGCGTCGAACGCCGCAGGCGTGATGACGCTGTCGACCAGATCCGCCCGCTGCAGCCTGCAATCCGACAGCTGCATGCTACCGTGACTTAGGACCATGCTCATACGACAATTCTGTGCGGCAAAAAACCTGAACTCGAGAGCGGCTGGCAAATTCGCCCCCGCCAGACCCGCCACCGAGCCCTGCAATGCCAGAACCACTGAGCTTCCAGCTCTGGAAGTACCAGCATGACAACAGCTTGGGCGCAAGTGCCTTCGTCAAGGTGGTATTGACATCCAGGTCCAGTGCAGTTGTAGGGGACGCGCAGCGCTGCCCGCCACGCCTCCGCCCATGCCGCGCCGGTCCCCGAGCCGCCGTCATTACTCTAATAGCGTGTTTTTGGATATGAGATTGATAGTTTCCGCGCTCACCTGTAGGCAACACGCAGCGCCTCCCGCCAGGCCTCCGCCTGCGCCAGCCGCGCCACGGCGGCCTCGGCGGCGCCGCCGTATTCCAGCAGCAGCGCCGCCGACTCCGCCAAGCGGCCGACGCCCGCCATCTCCTCCGCCATGTCTGTTGCCAGCTGCCGTACGCGGTCCGCCGGCCAGCCTAGCCGGCCTGGGGATAATTCGGCGTTTTCTTAGCAAGTTTTGTATGCGTGACCTTTCATGGAGGACGCGGCCGACGCCCACCATCTCTTGCTGCCAGCTGGCGTACCCGCTCCCGCGGCCAGACCAGCCGTCCAGCAGTGAAGAGCAGAACTGTCATCGTTCGTTTTACATTCCAGCAGAGTCTGCAGTTCGCCGCCAGCTGCGTCGCCTGGCCCCCGCAATACGCTCAGGCGGCTTGGTCGTGAAGCACGAAGACGGCGCCTCCATGGATGGAAACAATTGTGTTGTCGGCAACAGGGTGACCTCATCTGGCAAGCGCAACTGGACACCTTGAAACATGCATTATTGCGTGTGGTTTCACGGTGCACCTGCCAGGGCGAGCGCCATTTGGAAGGCGCCGCCGGCGCGGTACGAGTTCAGAGCCGCCTCGAGGCGCCCCGCCGCCACGAACGCCACACCAGCATCCTCGTGCAGGTTGCGCGCCGACAGCGACTGGCCGAGTGCCGTGAGCACCGCCGCTTTTTGGCCGGCAGCATCGCCGCACAGCGCGAGCAGCTCCCGCAGCAGGCCCTGCGCAGAGAGGGGAGCTGAAACTCGAGTCCTCGTGCAGGTTGCGCAGTGACAGAAGGTTGGCGCGCGCCGTCGGTACCGCCGTGTTGTTGGCCGACGACGCCACCACACAGCGCCAGCACCTCCCGCAGCAGGCCCTGCAGTGATCTGGACTTGGTGATGGGTGTAACAGCACACAGAAGCCCCGCCCAGATCCACCTCTTCAGCGACGCAGGCATACAGTGTCGACGCGGCATTGCGCAGCTGGCAAAGGTTATGCAACACAGAACATGCAACACGGCACATGCAACACTAAAGCGCAGCGTCTACAGGCCCTGCAGCGGCACGGCGACAGCTCTGATAAAATCCCATCCTATGGTCGTGCACCTTCTCGTGTGCCCAGCTTCAGTGCATCATCCGACCACGGCGGCTACGCCAGCAGTGCTACAGCGCCCGAATCAAAGCGGCCCAGGTGCAGGTCGACTGCATGCTCTGGCGGCACCGCACTCGATTCGATTCCAGCATTCAAATCCTCGATGAGCTCATCTTCACGATCGACACCCAAGAAACGCACCTTGTCCCGCGCCAGCTGCAGCGAGTCAATCAAGCGCGGCGGCTGCGCCGCCATGAGGTGTGCCAGAGCGCGGTCAAAGCGGCCCAGGTGCACATCCACCGCATGCCGCTGCACCTCGGGCGGCCCCGCCGCCGCAAACTGCTGCAGCTGCAGCATGTACTCGCCGGGATCGCGCTGCGAGGCAGATATCACCATGTACGCCAGTCCAAGCTCGTAGTCGCCAAGCGCGGCCCTGCAGACATGACACATCGGCACTCAGCAGCTTTGAGGCAAACAAATGAAGATGTAGGCCCAGCTGTATTCCGCTGAGCACAGACCTGCACTGCAAAATCAAGACGTGAACCAGAAATCATAGCCCTTATGTACTCGCCCTGTTGACGGCCATTACGTATGTGCAAGGCCCAGCTTGTGTTCGCCAACGCCGCACAGTGGCGCTCGGCGCCGTATGGCGCAAAGCCGAATCCTAAGGCGCAATCTGGATGCCGAAGCAGTGATCCGTGTACGCCAGCCGAGCTTGTTGGACCGGGATGTCAGGCCGAGGTCATGACTTGTCGCTGCCCTGCGGAGCTGGACTTTCTGCAGGAGCCAGGCAACCGCAGGACGCGCGGGCCATGTGTGAAGAGTGTGCTGCCTCGCTGCAGCTGCAGGAGCAAAGGCGTTCAGCGTGCCCTCCAGCCTCCCCTGCGCAGCAGCAAGTCATCCGAGCAGACAAAACCTCCCCCGCCTTTGTCTCGTGGCGGCGACGCCATTCCAGGGAACGGAGATGGATCGGCGGTTTCCAAGCACTGATATGCTGGCTGCTCGCCAGCACAGCGTCGCCATGTTTGCGGACAGGGTCATGTGCCTGAGGCCCTCCTTCTGGCCCTTCAAACGGCACTCCCAGGAGCTACCGGGACCATAAACTCTTGAGACTATGTCTTGCCTGTGAAGACCAAACGAAACGTTAGCGTATTGCTCACCTGTACAGCGTCTCCACGTTTGCGGACAGCATCAGGTGCTTGAGGCCGTCCTCAGCGCTCGGCGGCCGCTCCCCCGCTAAACCCTGCTCCGCGTCTTGAAGGCCCCCCGCCGCCTCCGCCGCCAGCTCCGCCTCCTTGGCGTCTTTGATTAGCGCCAGCGCATCAGGGAGCCGGTCCACCTGGCGGTGCGGAAGTATGGTGTATCGGTGAGATGTTGAGGTTTGTTGGTCGTGAAGATACTTGCGCCGCCAGCTCCGCTTCCTTGGCGTCCTTTATCAGCGCCAGCGCATCCGGCAGCCGGTCGAACTGGCGGCGTGACAAGAATGCTCCTAATAGCAGAGGCTTCAAACAACAAGCAGATGCTTTTCAGAAAACTCCGCCGCCAGTGCCGCCTCCTTGGCGTCCTTCACGAGCGCCAGCGCATCCGGCAGCCAATCCACATGATGATGGAAAAAGCAACAAATGGTGTAAAGGCTTGTGGGAGCAAGTCGAACAAAAGTCACAGCTTTTGAGAAAACATCCCCCGCCAGCCCCGCCTCCTTGGCGTCCTTCACGAGCGCCAGCGCATCCGGCAGCCGGTCCGGCTTTCCGCGCTCAAATGTGATTTGTCCAAGACACTGTGGAACTGGTTCAGAATTGCCTCCTGGCGTGTCCGTAACGAGCTTCAGCGCATCCGGCAGCCGGCCTTATAAAATAGTATTAAAAGTTTTATGAAAAATTAAGAAAACATTAAGACACCCCTGCCGGCGCAATTGGCGTTGTGAAATAGACCACCATGTGGCGTCGTGCAAGCATCCCGGAGCAGTGAGGTCAGGAGAGACTGAAGCCCCTCCTCAGCAAGCCGGCAGCCAGCGGCACACAGGATGCGGCGCAGACGCTCTTTGGCCCTCCGGACCGTGCCGACCACATCCCAAGGCACGACAAAAGGAAAGGGCTGGGGTCGATCATGGGGTTGTTATAGGAGGCTGGAAGGCAACATAGTGACACAACCACGAGTGTGCACCTTGGCCAGCGACGTGAGGACGGCCTTGAAGTAGCGGCGCGGCCCGGCCGCCAGCATCGCCTCGCGCAGCGCGTCGCACACCCGGGCCACCTTGCCCTCGATGCTGGCACTACTCTCTGCCCCCTCCTCACCAGCCCCGCTGCTTTCACCCTCGTTCCCAGCAGCCGCGCTATTGGCCTCCTGCACGGCACCCACACCCAACAGTGTCGCGCACCCGCAGTCCATTGCGCCCAAACACTCTCGCCACTCTCTGCCGTTCCCTCATGCCGTGCTGGGACACCGCTGCCAGCAATTCGGCGATCTCAACATCGCGCATGACCATTGAGTCAGGGTGAAAGTTTGATTGATAGCAGTAGCAACACTGACGACAACTCGCCGCCGCCATGCCTTCGCATAGGCCGCCGGGCACATGCCGCTGGGCCGGGCTTGAAGTCTGCGGTGCCGCATTTCGTTCCCGTTCAAGGTAGGAGCGGTATGATAAGGAGATAGTCGTAAGCCCTCACCGCCGCCATGCCTTCGTACAGGCCGCCCGGCGCCACGACGCTGCCAGGCCGCAGCGCCGCCAGCAGGTCGGCGATGTCGGAATCAGATGCGACGGACTCCACGAAGGCGCCGGCGGCGCCCAGGAAGGACGGCCAGCCGAAGTCCACCAAGCAGTTCAAGTCCACGCGGCTGGCGATGGCCACCTGCCAGGCCGCGGCGTAATCCTGGGCCTACGGCGGCGCAACAATGTTTGAGATACCAGTTTGCGCCCAGAAGCGACGGCCAGCCGAAGTCCGCCAGGCAGTACAGGTCCACACGGCTGGCGGTGGCCGCCTGCCAGGCCGCAGCGTAATACTGGGCCAGCACAGTTGTCAATAATGGATCAGGGACGCACATACAAGTGTGCAAAGCTCCACATTGAAGTCCGGTTGAGGTCCATGCGGCTCGTGATGACCGCCTGCCACGCCGCGGTGTAATCCTGGGCCTGCAGAACGACCCATGGGCAATCGGTCAGAAATGCAGATGCTGATGTGTACAATGCTCTCTGATGTAACGCAGAGTCGAGGTCCACGGCTGGCGATGGCCGCCTGCAAGGCTGCGGCATCTACCAGTGAATCTATTTAGAGTCTGTGCGGACTGAACAGGAATCCACGCAGTCGAGGTCTACGCGACTGGCGGCGGCGGCGGCCTGCCGGGGAGGCGACTTGTGAGACGGGAGTTCCAGACGGTGGTCGACGACCAAACGCGGCTTCGATTTGGCCGGGTGTGACTTGGGGGGTCTTCTGCGCGACTGCACCAGCAGTCCTGCATGCTTCAACTCGAGTGTATTCGTGTCGACTGCAGTATAAAGTGCAAACCCCCATGTACTGCCCGATATTCCTGATGAGAAGGATTCACAACCATCGAAGATTTTGCGATCCAGCACCTGCAGGTGGGCGGCAACGGCTGCCAGCACGAGGCCGCGCGGCGACACCACAACACCAAAGTCTGTTCTCAAGTTGCTTTCAGGCAGAAAAGGCACCTGCAGGTGGGCGGCGACGGCTGCCAGCACAAGCGCACGCGGCGACACCACCTCCAGATTGCCGCGCGGCATCTGCAGGATTGCCTCCGACGCGTCTGCACACAAACCACAGTGTCCGTCATGTTGCTAAAACAATGTGCAGTGTGTTGCGCTGCTGTGTTGTTCGCCAGCAGCTCGCGTACATTGCCAACCTAGCCACTGATGCATCTGCATGTCAGCGCTGCAGCAGTGCTTCAGGGCTTTGCAGCTCCAGCGGACCCGGCACTGCGCATAGTAGGAAGCACAGGGCATTTCTGTCACGCAGAAGCGCTGCCATGCAAAAGCGCTGCACACTTTGTGCGCTGGCGATTCGCTTGCGCGTGCAGAGGCCGCAGAGTCGCCATGGCGCGTCACCAAACGCTGCGCAACAGACACAGGCTTTTCTGGACGTGCTTTGTTTCTACTGTGCATTTCTGCACACTTCCAAGTAGGGGCACCTGGAGGGGCGGTCACGAGCAGGCCGCCCTGCTCGTAGGCCCGCTCGGTGATGGCTGTCGATGCCGCCGCCGCCGAGGTTGGCCTGCACATCAGAACAGGACCATATCACACTGAGTATTTGAAAAGCAATGCGAAGCTGTGTTGCTGGCACCAGGTTGAGCTGGTTTCGTGATGGCCACTGCCGCCGAGGCCGGGCCGGTGTGTCAGAAGCACAACCGTGGGAGCGAGCAACGGCGGGCTTGCGCATTCATGTCCTGTCCTTCGGATCCCTGGGGACTCTCGAAAGATGACGTCACGATGGTGGATCATTGTTCGAGACAGGGACCAACATAGCCGTTGAAAAAGCGCACCGCATGGCGCCATGCATCGCGGTGTATAAGTTGTCCGGCTGGCCGGCGTCGACAGCACTCGCGGTTTCATTCCAAAAGTCATATATCTACACTGACTTGACAGTCAAATGGACGCACCGCATGGCGGCGTGCATGGCGGTGTAGAAATTGTCCTGCTTGCCGGCGCCGACGCCGCGGTTGCGCGGGAAGGCGCCATTCGCTGCAGGGGGGCCCGTGGGCTGCGGGGCGCGGCCGCGCAGCTCGCCGAATCGCACCGTGTGCATCGACCCGGAGCGCTCCGTGAACAGCAGGTACGCGCCCCCGGGGCCATGCGCGCGCACCTGCCTCACGATGACATTGCTACATTTCCATGACATTACGTCCACGATCAGGTTGCACACAGTCTGAGCTACATAACGATGAGCTGTGTGGTATGCAAACAATAGGTGCATGAATCCCAGCCTGTGCAGCTGCACCTAGATCTGATCTGCCAGGAGGTCAAGGCCCAAGGCACAAGACACCAACATCGCAGCGAGCAGACCAGCGGAGCAGCTCGAAACTCTGAAATCTGCGGTCTGAAGAAGGACCGCGCCGTTGACACGAGGCTGTGGCCTACTGACTGGCAACCATGTGCGCGGCCACGGCACTGCGGCAGCGTCAGAGTGGAGGCGCACCGCAAACGACGTTACGACGGAGGCAGTGGCGATTTGCTGCGGTCCCCAGTACAATTTGCCGTCGTCACTGAGGCCGACCGCCAGCGGCATACCCGGGCCTGCACGGATGAGACCATGAATCCTCAGATCTAGAGCGGGAGAGGGTAATCACTTGATGCAAGAAGTCAGCATCCAGCCATCACACCCATCAGCCATCACAGTCATCACCTTCTGTGGCACACACACCGAGGCACGAACACTTCAGCAGCATTGGCCTGTCATCACTGCTCGCGTCAGGATGCTTGCAAGACACTACAGTGTGGTCCAAGAAGGCTGGCGATTGATGCAGTCAACGACATCGACGCCACACACCGGCTGCTTCTACGGGAGTGTGCGCCATGCAGGGGCACGGCACAGGGAAGCCGCTGTCGGGCGCCGCGCTGAGAGTCCCGTCCGACCAGGTGAACATGCCGCCGTCCTGCGCCTGCAGCAGCGACGGCGCGGCGCCGGAAGCAGGGAGCGCCCGCAGCACCTGCCGACCCTCGGGCAACTCCGCCTCTGCAGCAACTGGAATGGTTAACTTCAAGACAGCAGCGGCAAATTGCGTAAGTATGCGCTCATGGAAATAGCCACATACGACTCGTGTCTTATGGAGAATAACGATTGGCCTAAGTCGCAGGAGCGCAGGCCTGACTCGTGGAAGCGCAGGCAAGCACACGTTGCCGCAATCGCCCCCAAAGCTGAGGCGTGTTTCAGCGCCAGCCAGCATCGTGCCTGACAAGATCTCACCCGTCGGACATCGGCCGCAGGCAAGCAAGATGCTACAGGGTGAAGAAGCTGAGAGTCCTCTCGACTTCAGCCTGACCTGACGCAATTTCGCCTGTCGCGAGGTCCACTGCCTGCATCGCGTCCGTGCTGTCGAGAAGCTCGCCGCCGCAGTCCCGCGCCGGTCGCGATCGCCCGACCAACAGAACATGGTCGCCGTTCAGCCACACCAGCTGCCGGGGCAAGAAGCCGCCTGCACCGTAGTTCGGTTGATCATTGATATCAGATGTTGTGAAATATGCAACGATATCATGGACACTTTCTGAAATTCACGACGGCCGCGACCCGCTCGACCGACACTAACTGGCCGCCATCCAGCCACGCCAGCTGCCGCAGCAAGAAGCCACCTGCATAGCGATTTGGTGTCGAAGAGTTATTATAAAGATCTCGTGATGGAATCACCGACTTGTTGATGCGAGATTCCAGCAGCGCATGGCTGTCATCCAGCCACACTCGCTGCCGCGACGAGCAGCCGCCTGCAACTACGCGGCTGTTGGTGTGCATAGCCCGAATGCGCGCGGGCGGGTCAGTGATTCTCTGCTTCCCAGTGCGCACCGCAGACGAGTGTCTAGACCTGGAATGTTCCTGCAAGTAACTTTCAATTGTTGACGTGCATGTGCTCGGCGCCACTTGCCCCTGCACAGCTCTGACCGCAGCCACCGCTGTAGCATGCGCTACAACATGTCGCACCTGCTGCAACGCTGACGCAGCGCAGCGTGACTACACCGGGGTGTAGCCGGGAAATGCCGGCCTCCCATGCCGCCAGGCCGGCTCTGGCGTTTGAGTGGCATATGGTGTTGTGGGAGGCGCTCACAACCGCACCTGTGATGCAGTTGACAGTGCGCAGCGGCCGCAGTGTCACCTCCGCGTCGCCGGCCTCCCCCTCCGCCAGCCCGGCCTCGGAATCGTCCGGCTCGCCCCAGAAATCCTCCTCTGGCGCGTGGAACTGGGCGATGCTGCCATCCGACAGCAGCGCCGCCAGCCTCTGCGCAGATGATATTGTGCCATGCTAGCTTGGCCGGTAACGTAAACCTAGTATCCCAGAAATCCTCCTCTCCGGCGCGTCAAACAATGCGACGCTGCCATCCGACAGCAGCGCCGCCAGCCACTGCACAAATGGAGCAGGTCACAACAGTGTCAGCAAATGTTTTGGAGTGCTTTCTGGCGCCTCACATGATGCGACGCTGCCGTCCGACAACAGCCGCCGCCGCTGCACACACAGAGGGAAACAATGATTTCGATTCCTTTCTTGAAGACAATGCTTCTGAAGCCTCGTCCGGCGCCCGGAACAAAGCCATGCTGCCGTCCGACAGCAGCGCCGCCAGCCGCTGCACAGTTGGAACATGAAAAAAAAATGGATGCATAGGCGTCGTTGGCGGCAGCGGCAGCAGCAGCACCGAACAAATGGTGACCGGCTTATAGCCATCAACGCTGATGTCACTGGATCCTCACCTCGCAGCCCTCGTGTTTCCGGTCTATAGCTCGTTGACTGCACCGGCGGCACAGAACGCCACCGCCTTGCGCAGCAGCGGCAGCGTTTCCAATCCATGTTCAGATTTCGGGATGATGTGGATGTGCTGGTGTCTCTGAAGCTCACCTTGCAGCCGTCGTCTGCGGTACGAAAGCTGACAGAATGCACCGGCGCGGGGCACAGCGCAACAGCCGTGCACAGCGACGGCATTTGCAGATTGTGGGCTTGTTAGTGATGTTTAGCTGTAGGGTTTACAACCCACCTCGCAGCCGTCGTCGCCCGTCCAGAAGCTCACAGACTGCACTGGCGCGGCACAGAGCGCGACTGCCGTGCACAGCGGCGGCGGCACCACCTCGTGCTGCAGCGGCGTCAGCAGCAGCCGCGCGCCGTCCACTACGGCCGCCTGTTCACAAAGCACGAAACTGTATGATTTAAATTTGAAAAATGCCAAATCTTGCACACAATGGCAGTGTCAGCAGCAGCCGCCCGCCGTTCATCACCGCCGCCTTTCCCAGACACGCAACATTCGTTGGATTTGGACAAAGAAAATTGGATAAACAATACAACAAAGGAGGGTTGTCAATCTCAGCCAGAACTTCCGAAATGTCACACACGGCAGAAGGGAGCTCGTGGGAGTGCATTGAAGGCAAACACGGCTGCACTGCAAGGCGGCAAGCAAGGGATTACCGTGCCGCGCTCAGAGACCCAGTACTGCTGCTGGAAGCAGGAGGAGGCGAGCCGGCGCGCGGCGCTGCAGGTGTGCAGCCGCGGCGGTCGCACCTCGTCCCAGGATATCTGCAGCCGGCCCTGCAGCGAAAATCAGGGGTGGTGAAGGACACAATGCCGTTTGCCGATGCCCCCATTGGCTGCGGGCCCCTCGTTGAGTGCAGCAACGTAGTCTGTGAGGCAATTCGCTGCACAACAGGCTTCTCACATGCACGTGCGTCGCAGTGGACCTAATGCCTAATGCGGCGCCAATAACCCACCTGGCCGGCCTCGTGGCGCGCCTCATGCTTGAGGTACCAGTGCCAGTTGCTGCGCTGCCAGACCTGCACGCAGTGCTGTGGCTTTGCGCTGTCGCCGCCGCCGCCGCCGCCGCAGCTTCCCGGCGGCTGCGCCACCACGAGCGCCAGCATCTCCGAGTCCACGCTCCACTCCATGGCCGCCAGGCTGCCTGCAGGGTTGTGGGGTTTTAGTGTTTTTCAGGCGCGGCCAGTGGGTTGCAGTTTTGACGATTACGGACCGTCTGCGTCCTGCCGCGAGCAGCCTCCGTCGCCGCGAGGCAGCTGGCTGACGCACAACAGGGCTGCTGCCAGAGCAAAGTGGTGGGGTCCGCCATGTCAGGCGCTGCCATGACAGGGCCGCCTTGCTGCAGGCCGTTGGACTCCGACAACAGTCCCGAACAGCAAGCAGCGCTGTCCGAGACCAAAACCTGCACGGAAATTCGCAGTGAGCGCAGGAGAAAACTTGACAAACCTGTGTGGGCCACGTCAAAGCCGCCGTGCTGCAGGCCGTTGGTCTCGAACAACATTGTGCGCGGCCCCTGCAGCGTGACCTGCGCCACGTACAGGTGCCGCCCGTTGGGCTGCCAGGCCGCCAGCGGCTGCAGTCCGGGGCCCCGCTCGCCGACCGCGTGCAGCTCGCAGCCCTCTCTCGCCCAAATCTTCAGCGTCGTCTCGGCGGAGGAAACTGTTGCAGGTGCCTCACTCTCTTCTGCCGGCGGCCCGGCCGCCGGCGGCGCGGCCGCTGTGCCGCTGGCGGCCGTACCCGCGGCCGGCGGCTGCGCCGTCCCACCTTGCGGCTGCTGCTGCGGCGCCGCTGCCTGTCCGGATCCCTGCTGCGCCGTCGCCGGCAGCTGCACCAGCGTGGCCACGTATTTGCAGTCGCCGCGCCAGCAGATGGCGACCTGCTCCGGACCGAGGGCGGCCTCGGTGGCCGGCGCGGCGGCGTCCGCTGATTCGCCATCGAGCAGCGACACCTCTCCCAGCACGTCCCATTCCTGCAGCCATGCACATGCGATTCAGTTTGACCGCAGGCATCGATCCTGCCTCATCTGCTGCTGCACCTCTGCCCACAGCAGCGGCAGACTGCACCAGACAACGGTGAAGCAACGTTCCAAATGTGGGCCTTTCTCGCAGCGCTGTGCCTAGGCGGTGCAGGATCCTGGTGCAATCACAGTTGCTCAGGACAGGAGGACCATATTCACGTTCGATGCCTCAGGGCTGACCTTGGTCATGAGCAGCATCTGGCCGCGGCTGGTGACCAGGCACAGCGTCTCGCCATCGGGGCTCCACCGCAGCGCTGCCACGCCGCCGTCCAGGTACCCGACCTGCATCGAAATTACACCGATGATTGTCAAGCGTTTTGCGCTCACAAAACTTCTGGCAGTTCCAAGCTAGACTCGACGGTGACTGGGAACTTAAAGACAGCCGTGTGCTGAGCATGGCGGACGAGGCGCCAGCCGCAGAAGAATCGCACATCAGATTTTGTGGGTTTCTGAAAGCCCTACCTCCTCGAGCGCGCGGCTGGCGCAGTCCACCATTAGCAGCCGGCCGGCGGTGTCGCAGACGCACAGCGCTTCTGCCTCCGGCACGTGGGCAAAGCCGGAGATGAACACATCCCCTGCGACAGCACAGCAAGCACATTTACGGGTGTGTTGCGCGGCGGCAACCGTGGTTGCGGCTGCGGCGCGGCTTGTCCACGCGACAGCTTTCGAGAAAGAATGGCAAGACAGCGAGGCATTCGATCTTGAAGGTGCCGATTGTTGACTGGCATCGTGTCCGAGGCGCAGCACAGGATGCCACACCTTCTGCTGCATCCGGCGGGACTGCGGCCGCAAGGTCCAGGGACCAGCCCTCCTGCGTGCGCCGCATCCGCTCATCGACAGTATCCCCCCAGCAATGGCAGCCCCGTCCTCATGTTGTGACCGACGATGGTGTTCAGGAATGAGGTTCAGAATCGTGCTTCAAAGGGATGCACTGAAACGCATGGGGCATGCGGTCCTGCACCCCCTGTGCGGCAGCGGCGGACGGCCGCACCTGCCGCGAACCCGCCGGCACGAACATGATCGTGCCCGACGCGGTGCACAGGTATGCGCCGCCCGACTCAAAGTCCCAGGCGCAGCGCGCCACGTCATCCGGCAGCCCCCCGACCTGCCGATCCGAGGCACTGGACACAGCCAAATTGCGCATGGCGGCGAGCCGCAATCTGTGCTTATTGAGCTATTTTGTTGTGCGATCTGTGCCAGGAGTCATGTGCGATCTCTGCAAAGCTCAATTGAGGATACACTCTTTGAGAAGGCTCTGCGGTAGTTCGCACGGTGTTCAGCTTCGCACTCCAGCCGTCTCGGCATCCGATATTGACGCCACTGCAAGTTAGATACTGCAGCTGCTACCAGTAATCTATATAGCTTCCTACGTCATGAGACAGACGGAGGACAGCATCTGAGACTGCGTGCAAATGGCGAGGTGCGAACTCCGAAAGGCGATAAATAGCGAGGGCAGTCGCAAAAGTTAGTCATCCCATCAGAAGTCACGACCCGCTGGCTCACTTTGCAATTTCGTGGTTGCACGGCTGCATACAGGCTGTCCATTGAATAGCTCGGCCGAGTCAGGGCTTCTGCCTCGCTGGGCCAAACCTGTGCAGAGTGCCGGTGCTGGACCCGCAGATTGGACAGTCAGTGCCCGCAGGCAGTCGTGTCAGCCTCTTCCGACAACTTTGTCAGTGCTGCACGGCAAACTAAGCCCCCGGAATCGCCTAACCTTGCCGCACTTGGGTGAATAACAGCCGGTTCAGCATGGGCCTCATGCAGCGCCTGGCGCTAATGCTGACGTGGGCGTCGCTTGCAGCATTCTGCTCGGCCCAGCAACAGAAAGGTTGGTCGCACGGATATGTTGGCAATGTCCTTGAGAGCATACCCAAGACAGAAGCTCCAGGACAAAACCTCCACCAGCCGCTGCCACAGTGTTTGCCGTATGTACCTAGCCACGCCCTGCGCAGGGTTGCCCACGTGGCTCGGCAAAGCGGCGGGCGCCGCGGCGTCAAAGGCGGGCTACGACGGCGCCTTCCTTGCGCAGACGCACCCCTTTAGATTCCTGGAAATGCTGGCAGACATGCCGCCCATAGAGCAGAAGGTATCTGAGTTTGCAGAAGGCGTCTCAGTGGAGATTCTGACCGCAGCTGTTTGCTGCTCATTGTCCTGCTGCCACTAATTCGGTTGCGTGCACACCATTCCCACTCAAAACACGCTGGCATGAATGTGACCACAGGCTGAGTGTGCTTTTCCCCCGTCGAATATAGTTCATCTATAAAGCACATCAAACCGCGGCACCGGTAAACTTAGGTGCTGCTGAGCGTCGCCGGGGAGGGCCTGCGGCAGCAGCTGGGCATGAGCTGCAACATCTTTGGCGGTGCAAGAGACTGCCAGCCGCTGCCGGCCAGCTCGGCGTTCGCGAAGGAGTGCAAGGGCCACGACATGGAGGTGAGGTTTCACGCAGTTCGGTATCGATTCCGCTCGAACGCCTGATGCTGACAAGCCAGCGGAGGGTGCGGTGATGTAGGTCAGCATGGGACGCGGGCAGGACATGTTAGGGTCTAGCAAGTAGCATCATGCATCATGCATCATGCATCAACCATCATGCACATATGCCCCCCCGCTTCTTGACATGCCAGCAGTTTGCACTCATCAGTGTATGGGCCTTCCGAAAGTCAGGTGCTATGGCTGGACCGCACAGCCTGCGGGATAATTGCGTTCTCGCGACTCCTTTCACAACACATCTTGTCACACTGCCGGCAGGTGGACTGCGCCTATGCCTCCAGCCTGGATGACGACACGCTGGAGACTAATCCCGTGAACACCTTCAAGGGCAGCCTGGACAAGCAGCAGCTGCGCGCCATCCAGGACGGCTGCCCCCAGTGCTTCTCCAACCTGCAGGTGCACGTCGCAAAAGCAAGCTATGAAGAGGTCCATGCATTGAAGCCGGCCTTCAACAGGACACAAGCAGATGGTCGTTGCGACAATTGTGCGCTCATCGCAGCGTTCCGCATCCACCAGAGCCATTTCGTGTGTGACGGCTTGCCAAATGTGGGCATGGGAGTGAGTGTTCTTTCCTTCCGTGCGAAGAGTTCCCGGGAATTTGGCATCCTGCTGATGCCGTTTCCGCGGGCCGCGCAGGCGATGTGGTGCGCTCAGACGGTGCCCAAGTGCGGCAGCTTCGAGTCCGTGGTGGAGGGCGCAATCTTGCCGGCGCTGAAACAGGCACGAAATTTGTGGCAGAGCATGTGTCCTTCAAGCTGTGCGAGCACTTGGAATGCACTCCTTGTACGTACGAGGAGGTTGCCAACCTGCCAGCGTGGACACTGGCGGGATGACACTGAACAATGTCGTTTATGCAACGGCATGCAGTCGTCAAGCAAGGAAATGTACGTTTGTCAGTAAACAAAGTTATCGCAGGTGACGGACGCGGCGGACAATGGCAAGGGCATGCAGGCGGCGCTGGCGGCGGCGCTGCCCGATCACTTGTATGTGGTGTCGGCCTATCGCACAACTGCTCTCTGTTCCAACTTGCGGCCTTCTCAACGCAGGCGACCGATGCGGCGGACAGTGGCAAGGGCGTGCAGGCGGCGCTGGCGGCGGCGCTGCCTGAACTGATCGACGCCGTCAGCCTCTCCATGCCCTGCCGTGAGATGTGTGAGGTGCGCGATATCAGCAAACAGCGAACTCAGAAGGTTGCCCAGGGCCCTGCCACCGTCTCAAGGCGCCAGGCAGAGTTGCTGGAGGTGGCCAGCCTGTGCATGCCCTGCCACGAGAATCGAGCCACAGCCTCCACAAGAAGTCGTCAACGTCCCTTGCCGCAAGGCGCACCGCAGGCGTCAGGCTGCTGCGGTGCCGCCTTTTTTTAGACCGCAGCTGCAACTTGGCTGATGAGGACTGCATGAGACACTCGGGAGTCGCGTGGCGTGCAAGGGAATCACGACTGCCACTGCCTGATGCGCAGTCCATAATGGCGACGTGCGCCTGCGGCGACGAGCCCGGCCACAAGTTCCAGACCTTCGGGCAGCTCCTTGACGAGGTGGTGGCCAGCTACAAGACGAGCGGCGCTCTGGTGCGCCCCTAAAAAGTAACATAGAAATCAATATCAACAAGAACAACAATCAGACTTTCGGCAGCTCCTCGACGAGGTGCTGGTGAGCTGCCACGCTTTCAACTGACGAAACTCAAAACTGTCGACTGACAAAACTCAACCCTAATCGCTGACCATTGCGACTTGCACCCTGTTTGCAGCCTGCGAACAGTGAGCCTCTGCCTGTCCACTGCTGCAATGTTCATCGTCAGCCTTGGTCCATCACGCCCCAACATCAAGCAGGGCCGGCACCAACCCTGTATTGACAAAGTGTCGGGTACTGGCAGGCTCGCATCCCGGAGGGCTTCTCGCAGACGATGTTTGGGCGCGTGCGAGACCGGCCGCTGTGCTCGCTGTTCGCGTGGGCCAATGCAACCGACTTTGCCGGCACCTGCGACACCCTGCCGTCCACCTGCCTGGAGAAGAAATGGTAAGTCCCCTATCAACTAAGGTTACTAGCGTGCCGCCACATTGCATGGACCGCCAGAGCTGAAGTTGAGCAGTGCAGAGCAAGGCTGTGCAGCGGCAGCTGTCTCAGCCTTCCATGCTGATTTCGTAATCTGCTCCATGGCTGTGCAGGTGCAGCAGCCACGGCGGCGGCCCCAACGCCTTCGAGCAGTCTATGGCCCTGCAGCTCGCCAAGGTGCATCCTGCTGCTGGCTTGCGCCCTCCTCAGTCCGCAAATGGGCAGGGGGAAGCACTGCAGCTGCGCACATTGCATTCATGCCCCTTGCCAGCGACACAGCGCAGGAAGCTGGACAGATGGTACCATAAGATGCATAATTTGTGCGTTGCTGCCTTCCAGGTCCACGGCCCCATGTCTCTCAGATTGCTTCTGTTTCTTCTGCGCAGACAGTGTTTGGCTGGGTTGGCCAACCTGACGGCCCCGGGCTGTTCCAGACGCGGCAGGCAATCATTGACAAGGCGGACTCTGCGGACGTCAAGAAACTTTCCGACAAGTACCTGCGCCACCAGGACATGTCTGGTGGGTGTGAACTGCTCATCAAGGTTCACGTTCATATAGCTCTGTCGGATTTGTGGCATTCATACTGGACATAGCTGCTCTGTGGACTCTGGCTTTAACACAGGTAAAGTCCTGAGCCTGACGGCGTCTCGTATGGCTTGCCATTCTGCAGCATCAGCGATATGCATCGCGACAACCTAGGCTGCTGGCGTAATGGCGTACTGCCATGGCCTCACGTCATCCTCCACATTGTCGCATCGTTGCACAGCCCTGGGAACGGCAGGCAGGCATCTTGCTGGTCATCATGCTGGCACGAAAGCGCAGCAACTGGTCAACTCCAATGTTGAGCACGTGCTCTCCTGCGCACAGGCGCCGGCGGCAACCGGCACACCAAGGGCGCCGCCGCCGCGATTGCCATCCTGGTGTGCTTTGCAGTGGCCGCCTACGTGGGCCTCGGCGTGCTGTACTGGCGGCGGCGGCAGGCGGCACGCGCCGACGCAGCGTTCCGAGACGACCGCGATGGGTACGCGGCGATCCCTCTGGCGAGCGCTGGCAATGGCGATCACGAGACGCCGCTCTGATGTTGCGCGTGGCTCGCATCCCGCCGGCGATTGCAACGAATGCCGCTCTGAGACGCTTCCGTCTCTGGCAGCAAGTTGCGCATGGCCCTCCATACATTTATTCGGGTTCAGGACGAGTTGACTTGCAGGCTGGGCGCCATGGTCGTGTCGTTGGTAGGTAGGTATGCCACTGTGTCTCGAACTCTTTCGCAGCGGAAGCAGCAAGTGGCAGTCTAGGAGTGCCTTTGGTTGACGTGCTGCGGTTCCACTAGCCTGTGCAGGTTGATGGTGTTTGCTCCCTTGGTTTTCCTTGACAAACTTGTACATAGATTTGCCAATGGAAACTGAAACAACCACCTACCTACAGAGCAAATGACTTCAAATGGAGATGCCACCAGACACAGCATGCCCTCCCCAGCAACCAAACAGCTGTTGACGCAATCAGCAGCTTCGCACGTCCAGCTGCTGTTTGGTTGCATGCCTAGCTTTCGGTCACAGCTGGACCATCTGAAATCAGGAGGCAGCGGCGGCGGCGCCCTGCTGCTTCTCAATGTAGTCATTGATCTCCTCCGGGCTCATGCCCTGCAGCAGACGGCGCAGAAACGTTTGTGTGAAGCAGAAATGTTTGGTCCAATGCGACCCGACAGAGGTTCGTTCGTGATGCTCAGCCGCGGCTTATGGACGCCCGCAGCCGCGGCAAGGCCGAAAGCGGCGCAATGAGCAAGCAGTCACCCGTTGGACAGAGAAGCATGACCTAAGAAGAACACACAAGCAGGCACAAGAACCTGCAAGGATACGCACGTGAACATGCACAGAGGTTCACAATCACATTCGAGAGGCAACAAGAAACCCGGATACACCTCAACACGTCAACAAGATACTAGGAGACACCTCGGCGTCTGAGGCGCCCTGCGTCTGCTGAACGCATGCTCCTGGATTACCGCTCTGGAGTCTGAATGAAATAGTCTTGAACGATACAATCTAGGAGGCTCATGCAGAAAGGCGTACCTCGAAGGGGTCGGCGCTGGAGGCGCCCTGCGTCTGCTGCGACACGTACTCCTGGATTTCCTCCGGGCTGAGGCCGTCAAACACGTCCGCCTCGTCGGCAATGAGGCTGGCCTGCCCCGCCAGCAGCGCGCGGGCCAGCTCCGCTTTCCGCTCCTCCTTCTTTTCGTCAACCACCTGGATTTAGGGGGACCAATGGGGTTTGTTCTGCGGCAATCGTGGATCTGCCTAGGCAGCCACGGACTCAGAGTTTGGCCTGCCCCGCCAGCAGTGATCGCGCCAGCTCTGGCCTCCTGGTCATTTGTGGTCTCGTCCACCACCAGCGTCTTGTTGACAGTGGCGAGTTGACATAACTTCATTTGAACTCTGGGTTTCGCCAAGCACAGATGTCAGGCTGGCCTGCCCCGCCAGCAGCGGGCGCGCCAGCTCCGCTTTCCGCTCCTCGTCAATCACCTGACATTCGGGGGAATTAGTGGGGTTTCTGGTGATTGTGGGATTGTCTGATGATTCATAGTTTCAGAGGCTGGCCTGCCCCGCCAGCTTCCAGCTCCCGCTTTCTGGCCTTTTTGTCTCGTCCACCACCTCGTGTTGGCTCTCACTAATCAGTCCAGCTCCAGTTTGATGTCTGATACCCGCCAGATACAGACGCACAGGCTGGGCCGCCCCGCCAGCAGCGTGCGCTTTCTTCTCCTGCTTGTTTTCGCCTACCCGGTCCTGCAAGGCCTTTACCTCGTGCCAATCCCCCAGCATGCGGTTGGTCAGGATCATTTGGCCTCGCTTGCCACATGTTCCGTAGCGCCACATGGGACCACGCTGGTTGGCTTCGGGGGTGAAACAGCTATTTCCATGCCTCACCGGCTAAGGCGCTTGTTTGCGCACGGCAAACACGTGAGAGGAGTAAGACAGGACGACGGAGATGGCGGCTCGTGGCAATGCATAATCTGTAACCAACAACACAATGGAAACCAGCATGGATTTTAGCTCACCGGCTCGGGCGCCGCCTTGGGCGTGATGATGCGCGAGAAGAGGAAGATGGAGATGGAGGTCACAAAGACGCCCCAGTACACCTTTTCCCACGTTCGCAGCCCGCCGCCCGAGCCGTCAAACTGCCGCCGCTCCCACGGGAACAGCATGCCGGATGTGACTGCGCGGGAGGTGCAATTCCGATTCACGCATCACATTCGGTTGTACTATTTCTTCCTTCTCCAGGTGTGGACAGTGTTCCGATGCTTGACTGAGGCGGAGGTCATCAAGGCCCTTCTCTGCACTGAATGGCGGCGGTCGCTGAGTTGCAGGCAAGGCACGAGCATGGCTATATGGACCGACCGTTAGAAAGCGCAGGTGTGCTCACCAGCTTGCGCCGCCTGCATCTGCTGCTTTGCTCCTGCTGCCTCTGCCGCAGACACCGATGGTCCTGCGGCGGAGGCCTCGCCGGCAGCAGCGGCCTCGCCGGCAGCTGCACGAGCCTCCGGGGCCGCACCGGCGGCCGCGCTGCCGCCAGCGGCTTCCGGGGCTGCTGATGACGCTGCTGCGGGCTCTGCTGCGGGCGCGGCGGTGCCCCTAGGGTGCCGCACCGGCATCTTCGGCTTCGCGCCGGAGACGGCGCCCGGCTGTACTGTTCTGCGCATCGAAATGCAGCTGCATATGTCAGCTCGCAGTGCACCGGTTGGATTCTGTCATAATGCTGATCACAGGTTACAGTCCAGAAGAACCTCCCGAAACACCGGCGTGAGCCGCCGGCAGTATGGCCCACCTGGAGTATGCGCGGAGCTGCGATGAAAATGTCTCCTCTAGCAGCGGCCTGAGATGCTGCAACACTCTGCGCATGATGCTTTCTGCCCAGCGGGGGTTTCTTCGATCAGGGGACCAGCTGCAGTGGATGATGCAGCCAAGGTGATCGAAGTGTAGACCTTGAAATGCGGCGCAGCAATCCAGCACTGTGCCAGCGCCGACAGTGTACTAAGGCTGATAGCAAATCAGAGCCGCAACCAGAATCGTGTGGGCTGTGCATCGATGCGCATCCCACATGCAGCATACCGGCGGCACACGGCGGAGAAAACCCCTGCACTGCTGCGATGGGATCCACGGCACTGCGTTGCGTCATTTGCAGTTGTTGAGCTTGCCTTCAGTCACCGGATCGCCGTTGTAAATTTCACGGCGTTGCGCGCCTTGTACTGGCCTCGTTGAACGTCAGTGCTTTCGGATCACAGCCTGCACCCGCCCTCCTACGCCGCTCTCACGTGCTGTGAGACAGACGTGAACGTTTCGCCAGGTGACCATTCTAGTCCTGGAGCGCTGGCTGGCCCGATACGTCGTCAGTACCATGCCAAGCAGCTCCACTCATCATGCGCATGACGTGCGGCAGCTCAGGACATGATCTGTGGAGGGAGAGATGCACAGTGAAGACGCGTGGTGCTTTCAAGGATGCATCTGGCAGTCTATTTCGGCGTTCTGATGAGGTGCAAGGCCGCTGTGCTGCGATCCTTCTCTTGTTAGCATCGGTGCCGGTCGGCTTCGTCAAGCAGGATCACAAACCGCAGGGTCATCTGTGGACAGCAAGAGCTCTCCCTGAGCGCCCGTGCGCCTGCTCGAAGGTCTCATCCGGCTGAGTCGAAATCTACAGAGCGAGAGCAGCCAGCGCCGGGCGCCATGGTTGGTGTCGGCGCACCGCAAGTGGAGCTCAAAACCTCGGTGCGGAACCCTGCAGCCATGTCTTCTCCTCTTTGTTGCCTTTTCGGCGTATTGACACAAACTCTATGCAAGGACGTTGCATGCGCCGTGCTGAACAGCGTGCCAACCGCATGCCGGCGCTGCCGGCGGTTCTGCCTTGCAATCGGTGGCTGCTGCTTCGGTGTCTGCTGAGACGCGTGAACGGTGACTACAAGGCATGCGCATCCAGCTCGTCTGGCTGATGGCGCCGTCTGCTTGACTTCTGGTGCAGGTTGGCACTATCGTAGTGGAACTTTACACGAATCACGCTCCAAAGGCGAGTGCCCGCCTGCCCCTCCTGCATCCGAAATCCCCCTGCACCTGCCCTGGTAGCTGCTGCTCAAAACCTGTAATTATCCCGCCACTGGCACCGGCATATTTCAATCCTGAGATTGCAACCTGTCGCGGCGCAGACGGTGGAGAACTTCACAAAGTTGTCGAGCAGGCGGTACTATGACGGCACAATCATCCACCGCATCATCCCAGGTGCGACGGGAGATTTAGGGTCTTTTCTGGAGCATTGGATGTCATCTATGTGCTGCAGTCACTTGCGTCAGTAGGGCACTGCAGACGTCCTGCGAATCCCGGCAGCACAGTCCTGAGTGACGCGGCAGAGTCACAGTGTCACCCTGTTTGTATTAACTCATGTGTGGACTGTTTGCAGGATTCATGGTCCAGGTGAGGCCGCGCCAGCGCCTTCTGGCCAATGGACATGAAAATTCTTGCACAGTTTGCTCACGTGCATGTGATTGCATTGATACAGCACCCCACTACATAGCCGTACCCGCAGTCCCACACACCTGGGTTCATGCTTTCTATGAATGCAGATGGGAGACCCCACAGGCACTGGGCGCGGCGGCGAGTCAATATGGGGAGGTACGCCGCGTTTGCTCTGCTCGCTTATGTGCCTCAGCGCTGCTGGCACAATCTGCACGCACCTCTGGATGCACACGCACATTGAATCTCAAAATGCGGAGGCAGGGAACATCGGGCAGATCGCTCGGCAGTCACCTCGATACATGCGCCCATGCCAACTGCAGGGAAATTCGAGGACGAAATAAACCCTGAGCTGAAGCACACTGGCGCCGGCATCCTGTCCATGGCGCGCCTCCCCCTTGCCCGCTGCACCCTTTGCCATTCTTGCATGCACAGCCGCCAAGACTGAGCCGTAATGCAAGGCATGAACTGGGGAATGAGTGGAATACGAACGCACGAATTGGGAAATGAATGGATTGTGGGAGAGCTAAGGGGTGCTGTGGCTGACGATGCTTCATGTCGGGTGTGGCAGGCCAATGCGGGCGCAAACACCAATGGCAGCCAGTTCTTCCTCACGCTGGTGCGACACGGCTTGCTTGGCAATGATTCACAGCCGTGATGTCAAGCTGAACTGCTGGCACCTCTATATGGGCACTGCCACGGCACTGTGAAAGTGCGCCATCTGCAATCCGTAATGGGAATAAGGCTACGGACGCAACGCGCAGTTGTGCTCTCCTGTGCAGGCGCCGACGCCGTGGCTCGATGGGAAGCACACCATCTTCGGGTGAGCAGCCCTGCTGTGCTCAGAACAGTTTGTGCAGCCACAACAGTTTACACCTTATAAGTTCAGGCACCAATGCAACAGGCAAATGCTTGCGGCCGTGCTGCATGATTTTAGGTCGACTGATAACCCACGCCTTGCTTTTGGCAGAGCTCCGCAGTATGTAACCTCTGGCCGCATCACGCTGCAGGCGGGTGTACAGCGGCATGGAGACCCTGGAGCGGCTAGGCAACATGCAGACTGACGCCACAGACAAGCCTGTGAATAAGATCGCTATTCTCTCGGCGCGGCCGCTGTGATTTAGTGAATGTGCATCTGGAAATTATGCGTTCGGGAGGGGCTTCTGACGGTGCCTTGCGAATGCGTTGGGTGACTGCCCTGTGCAAGTGGCTCGTTGCCTCTACGAAATACTTACAGATCGAGACTCTCGCAGTGATCGGATTCCATAGCAGATATTGACATCGGGGGTATGCGATCCTGACTGATTGACGTCAATGAATCAAACGCCAGTCTCGTGATGAGAATGTTAGTGCCTCAGAGGCCATCATGCAGCGAGGTCACAAAGAAAGTGGACACGTTTGTCGACACGTTGAAGCCGTTGAAGTCGCACGCCCCGGCGCTGGTATACGCGCCCATGTTCTTGAACAGCACCCAGTCGCGCCCCGGCTGCAGACGCGGCAGCAGGCACTGCGCCTGCACCACGTCCAGGCCTGCATGCACCGCGAGCAGGATTCTGTTCACTGTTTTGACTAGACAATCAATTGGAAAAACAGGAGAGAACAGGAGAATTTGAAAACCAGGACGTCAGCGCTCGTCAGTTTCGAAGTATGCGCAGTGCGTAGTGGATGTCGGCGCAGCGGCATGGCGGCGGCAGGATCTGCAACAGCAGCACCCCAAATAATGTAGGGTGATACACTGCCTACTCGTACAGACGCACCGTCACACGTGGGGCCGAACAGGCTGCTGCTGTGGCCCTCAGGCTGGCTCTGTCGGTCTACATCCTCAGCCGCCATGCGCAGTGGGAGCGGCTGCACCGTCGCGGCGTCGCGCTGCGGTACAACATCCAGCATAATTGCTTGCAACTCAGGGTACTGTGACGGCGAACTGTGGCAAAGACTCCAGCCCTGATTGTTCCTTTTGCCAACGCACATGCAGCTGACTCGATTCATTTCATTTCGTTTCCATTCATTTGGATTCATTTCATTTCAGTTTAGTTTGTTTCGTTTCGCCTAGTGCGCAGTGCAGGATTGTCCCTGGAGGTGGCAACAGCAGACCTGGATGTTGTTGAAGGAGCCGTAGATGCCGTCGCTGATCCAGTAGTCTGTATGCTCCTGCCCACCCTGTGCCACAATCGATCAAGGCCTGGAACTAACCCCTCGCTGATCACACACTCAGCGGTGCAGTGAACACAGGTGAATCGAACAATGCTATGCAAGACGGAGCGTGCAGGACAAGGCGCAGCGGTTTTAGGGGGTAAAACTCTCACCGACACTCTGTTGGCGGCGCGCGTCCGCACGCCGTTGACGCAACAGGCGAGAGTCTGCAGCGCAGCGGACGGCTCTCTACAAGGCGTCACCCAGAGCGATGGCAATTTTGACGTCACGTACAGCAGCGCTACGTTCCCGGCCTGCCCATCTGGCAGCAAGCCGGCAGTGCCGCTGACGTTGAAGCTCTGACCTGCGAGGAATACCTACCGCAATGTCCTGCACCATGTAGCGCCCCGGCTCGGCGATGACGCGCGTGCGCGGCGACGGAAAATGCTCCGCCAGCGCCGCGTTGATGGCCGCCGGCACCGCGGCGCCCAGCCCGCCTTGCGCGCCTGTTGTTAATACATGCAATGCGAGATCACCATGGAAGAGCGGTCTTGCGGGAATGTTTTGCAGGGGCGCATATGCATGCAGCACTGTGCGGAAGCCTGGGGTGAGGAAGCTTGACGACGCAATTCCAGAAATGCAATGCGTCATCCTGCCACGGCCAGCATTGGGACAGAAGAGTTTGCCTGCGCCGGTGCAGCAGCTGACGAAACCGCCGCCGATGTCGACCGTGTCCATGGCGAAGCCGAGCGCCTCGCCGGCGTCGCACACCAGCCGCGCCTGGGCGATGGCGGCAGCGAATGCCGCCGGGTTATTGGCGCCGCTGCCCTACAGATTGCACGGAGTGGCAGTTTGCCATCAGGTGATCACGACAGGGCGGATCGTGATACGGCACCGAGTTGCCGCATCGTCTTACCTCGCTCTACCGATTCGCCACTCAATCCAGGGTTCCCAGCACTCGAGAGCCACATGCAGACTGGCAGCTGGAATGCACGGCACCCATGCATGCTATTAGCGCCGCTACAGCAAGAAACTAACCCACGGTTTTATAACAGCTCACCACGTGGAAGCTGACGCCGGTGACCTTCAGGCGCAGGTCCGCAGCCGCCCGCAGCAGCTGGGCCGCGGCCGCCGGCTCGCAGCCGTACTTGTTGCCCAGGCAGCAGCGCGCGGACGGGTCGTCTGCCCGGATGCGCAGCAGCAGCTCTGCGACAAGCAGCAGCAGTTCACGAACTCAAGGGGCATCCAGCACGTTGCCTGGTAGACAGCACGTCTCGCACCAGGAATCTTTCTCAGGAAGTTTCGGGAACAAGTGCGGTTGCCGCTGGATGGACAGCACAGACCAGAAGCAGACTCGCCTGTGCTAGGGTACAGCTGTGCAATCTTCTGCAGCTCGAACGCAGTGTCGAAGGTCATCAGCTTGACGCCGACGCTGGCCGCATACCTATATACATACATACCCCAGCGTGGATGGTCAAGTGCCTGTATTCATGTAAGCAGCGAACTGGTTCCCCAGGAGGCACTTCATCACAGAAGCCACTTTGCGAGATACTGGCGCGCACTTGAGGTGTGCCAGCATCTTGCAAAGGTGCACAAATAACATGTGCTGCGGCGGCACTTACTTTCAGAATGTCTAGCTCACCTTATATGTCATGTATAAATGTGTATACACCAGTTGCACATGTGCAGACTGCGGCCGCATACTTACTTGATGTGCGCCGGCATCTTGCAGGGGTGCGCAAAGATTATGCGCTCCGGCGGCACGCCGCAGTCCAGCACCAGCTGAATCTCCGCCTGCGAGGCGCAGTCGAAGGAGGCGCCCAGCGCGCCCAGCATGCTGACGATCGCGCGGGATGGGTTGCACTTGACGGCATAGTGCGGCACCACGCGCGGTAGGCTGCGGCAGCACATGGCGGACAGGTCTGTAAGGTGCCAACTAAGGTGGTATCGCAACTATCGAGGGTCAACCACAGGCGGGACCAAATGAGTTCACCTGAAATGTAGGTTGAAATGATCAAGGCGTAGCAAAAGCAGCTCAATCACAGCATTCGCAGCATTCGCGTCCTGGCCCGCACCTCGCGTCCCACGCCTGCTTGAGCTTCTGCACCTCGCCCAGGTCGATCACGTAGAACGTGTCCGCATCCAGACCCTCCAGCTGCTGCTGCATAATCAGCTGCCGGCAGTGGTCTTCGATGCTGCAGGCGATGGGCACGGCCCGGTTTGCCTGGAGCACTGCCACTGGGGTGAGCACCGCGGGCTGGGGTCGGCGCTTCTCGATCACAAGCGAACGTGAGGAGATAGTCCACGGTTTGCCCGTTACATCTGAAAGTTTGCTGGGCTTCGATACCGCGGCACTAGGTTTTGCCGGGTGGAACAAGTTGGCGAGGCTGCCGAGCAACATAATCGCTGCGATCAGAACAGACCCTTCCGTCTGTTTCTATGCGGGGCTTCTAACACGAGCGTGAGTGGATGAAGAACTGAGAAAGGAAGGAGCGCGGTGAATGGAGTTGTCTGGGATGCCGACAGAAACGCAGGCATGTATTGACCGACGTCTGACAGCGTCAGACAGGCACGGTTCTCGGAAATGCCGACAGGTGGATACACAAGCAAGGCACTGTCACTGCATTCGAGTGAGCCGATTTGCACAGGTTGAAGGGTTCGATACGCCCGTCACATAAGCTACCAGGATGTCAGTCACTTGGTCGCAGGAGGTGTTCACATCTGACGATTGCCACACCTAAAGCCTTGCCGCAGATTGCGGTCATGTGAGGCTGACGTGCCAAACTGAGATTTCTGTTCTCGAGCCAATTTGCTCGAGCTAGTCTATGTCGCGATGGACTCGACTGCAGCTGTGGCGTCACGATTGGTTGGCCCCCTCCCGCGCGGCCCGTTCCGCAGCCGCCTGGATGCTCTCCAGAAAGTCCGCAACCGAGAAGCCCTGCAGCACAACAGAACAAAGTTTTCCAGTCCACCGGTGTCCAGGCAGCAAACACGTGCCCACGCAATCGTGACAAAGGCACGACAGCGTGTCTGTCACGGCCCGAAGATTCAGCGCCAGTACAGGCAAATACATGCTCAACGCCATTTTCGAAATAGCCAGAGAAATGCCGATCCGGAGTGGCGCAGGTCCAGGCCGCTGATGAGTTCGGCATTACAAACCATTGCACAACCATTGCCAGAAGCTATATCTGCTCCAGACAATCATAGAAAGAATGCTGACCTCGGACTTGGGGTCAAGTCCAAAGTGGTGCAGGTCTAGGCGGCCGCTGACGATTGCGGCACTGAATATACCGCACACTCACTGCAAGCAAATACGGGTTCAGAAAACAAACACAATGCTGACCTTGGGGTCGAGGCCGAAGTGGCGCAGGTCCAGGCGGCCGCTGACGAGCGCGGCATTGAAAACGTCCAGTACGCGCCGGAACTGTGGGCTCTGCAGCGTGGCTATCAGCTGCTCCTGCGACCTGCAGGAGACATGTGCGAACTCAATATCGGTGCAGTGGGGCTGCAGCCTGTGGTGCGGCCCGTTTCTATATTCGTCAAGAGATACCGCGCTCGCACAGGGTGTCGCACAAAGGATTGCACTGGTGGGGTGCCGAACGCTCGAGCACGCCCTCGGCGTAGGCCAAAAGTCAAATGAATAGCTCCGGCAGCAAAAGGGGGTGCGCTCGTACACGGTTGTCAGAATGAACGCACTGGTGCTCCTCGGGCAGGTGGGGTGCCAGGCGCTCAAGCACGCCCTCAGTGCAGGCCAGCGGCACCGTGTCGTCCGGCGTCAGCACCTCCGACAGGCTGGGCCCCGCCTCCGCGACCCTCTGCAGCGCAGGAGAGACACACGTCAACAGACACCGTCATGAGAGAGGCTGGGGTCCTGCGCCTCTGCCGCCCTCCGCGCCCCGGGAAAGAAAAACAGCCGTGACACGCTGCGGCCAGCCTGCTTGCTGGCACCCTGTGTCTCTATGTGCGCGCAAAGGGCAAGTCCGACTCTGCTGCCCGCAGCCAGATCTCGGTGCAGGTGCATGCGCGTGCGGTGCCGGAAATGCTTGACCGGATGCGTCTGGAAGCTGCAGCGTCAAGCCAACAAGCGTCTGCCGGAGCTCATCGAGCCATCGAGCTTCCATCAGGAACTCCACAGTTGACTACCTGCATGGCTTGCATCTGCTCCATCTGCTGCCGCAGCGCCGCCTGGTGGTCGATTCCGGCGCCGCTCATCGCCGGCAGCGGCCTGCTGCCCGTCAGCCCCCTGGGCAACAATGCAGCGCATGCAGAGTCAGGGCGCCGATCTCCCGAGGTGTCCACAAGTAAATCCAGATGGTTTCTGCAGCCAGGGCCCTAGTAAACGATGCAGTGCATGCAGAGGACAGCAGCGTCCCCCAGAGATGCAGTGCATGCAGAGGACAGCAGCGTCCCCAGAGATGCAGTGCATGCAGAGGACATCAGCGTCCCCCAGAGATGCACATTCCAGAGGTGCCCATGCGCAAATCCATACGAGGTGCTGCATCAGCAATCGCTTGTGTGGCATCAGCAGTCGCTATCCACGCGTTTGGCTGCAACAGAGCACCTGAGGACAGCCGCAAGCTGCGCGGCGTCGATGCGGCCAGACTGGCCGACCGCCTGCCTGCACAAGTTGACAGACAAGCCTTGATTTTCAAGGGTCGTGCAGCATCTGCCAGCCGGACCTGGCAACAGCTGCAGCTGCCAGTGTTGCCTACGCCTCTTCCCTGCTTAGACAGCAACCGGTGATGCTGCTGCATGCACGGGCGTACGTATGTACATGCAGCAGTGATCCAGCGTAGCTGTGCATGCTGTGCACCTGTAGGACATGCCGCCGCCAGCCGACGTGCCGCTACCAAAGCTGGGGCTCTGAGCCGCCGCCGCCGCAGAAGGCGCTGCCGACGGCACTGGCGCTGACGGAAGCCCTTGCGGCGGCGCAGTGGGTGGCTGCTGCTGTGCTGCAGGCGGCTGCGCAGGCGCGAGCTGCTTTGCCTGGCCGCTGCTGGACTCGGCTGCATGCGCAAGAGCAACAGCGAATGATGAACAAAGGAACGTATGGATACGTGCAGTACTCAGTGTTGTTACCCCAGCGGCAACTGTCACACCCACGTTGCCGGCAAGTGTGGCCGAGCAAACTGCAATGAATTGCACTGCGCTCCTCACCGGCAAGCTGCTGAGAGAGACGCGTGACAAGGGCGTCATCGTCAAATGCGGCCGGTTCCTGCAGCCTGCATGCAGGCAAGGTCATGCTCAGCCACGTCGGTGTCAGCATGATGTTTTGCTGTAGTTGACCATATTGGCAAGCTTGGCGTGGAGGCACGCGAGGTTCACACGGCGCCGAAAGCCGACCTACAGGCTGCCTGCTGCTTACCAGAAGAAGTGGCCGTCGGCGCCGGCCCTGTGGACCGCCAGGATGCGGGAGTTTGGCCGCTGCACCTTCTCGCAGCGAGACTGGGAAGGTGGCAGGACCACATCCAGTTCCGCGGCGCCTGACGGAGCGGCGCCCACGCGGTTGCGCCACGTCAGGTGCAAGCTGCCGTCCTCCTTCTGCGGCAATGGCGGGATGTCTCTGTACATGAATGGGATGCATTATATGCTGCAGCCTCAGAGCACATGTGGTGCATGCATGCATGGTCGACAGGCGCGGCGGCATGTGCGCCCTTACATACCTTCACGACCTGCACGAGGCCCTTCCGTGCGTCGGCCACGAGCTGCGAGCCGTTAAGGACCATGCGCCCGGCGCGGAAGGCGATGTCCCCCATTGCTGCTTCGAGAAGTGACGCTTTCCAAGTCGAACTCGAACTGTGGGAACGAGAACGGGAGCAGCCGGTGTGAGCTGCCGATGGCCGACCTGTGTTGACTAAGTATTCCAGCCTTATCGAAGATAATACGGCAACATTAGGACTGAGCTTGAGCTGCAGACCAGAACTCGAGGAGCAGCATGCATTCGATACAGGGTGGCTCGTCCACCGCCCTGCCGATTCGCACCCCGTGTCCCCTGCAAACAATGCCCCCTGTTGATCTGTCCACAGCAAGATGTCGCGATTCCAGCGCAAATTACCAAACTTTGTTCCAGCATGGCGTGCGGAACTGTGTCACCTGCTGTCAAGGCGCCCTGGACGGGCGCACCGGTCCTGCCGCTCATTGGCCGCCACACCTACAGCATCAGCCGACTGCAGTGCAGCCCGCAGCTCGGGTTTGGACAGGCAGGCGGTCAGCGCCGGGGTCTTGCATCAGCGCCTTGCCTCAGACGTTTGCCTGCTTCCAGGGGGTTGCTGCAGCCGCGGTCGTCGCCCGACTTTTGCCTGTCGGATGACTACGGGCAATTCGAGTCAGCTACGAGTCCGCATGCCTCGTCTCCGGCGGATCAGCAGCAGCAGCCGCGGCAGCCGTGCGTAAGCAGCCCCGATCCAGAGGTGCGGCGTGCACAGCAGGCGCCGGGCGCCCTTCAGCTACAGCACAGCGGCGACCAGCTCCAGCAGCGGCAGCGGGCCCCGGCGTGGGCTCGCCTCAGTGCAGCCAATGTCAGAACGGCAGTGTACGTCGTGTTGGGCAGCCTGGTGGCGTGGCGGTACGGCACTGTACAGCTGCGGGCGGCCGGCTGCGGCTTTGCCTCTCTGTCCCTTGGCGGCACCTTCCACTCGGCGTCGCAGACAGGTCAGTCTTTGCTCTTTTGTTCCTCTGCATGTCGGGGTGGCGGTGTCAGCGAAGCCCGCTGCCGAGATGGGCATTCACAAGTGGGTCCTCCTATTGGCTGTCTGCATCTCAGCAGTTGCGCTGCAATGCTGGCAGGTCTGAGCGGTGCCGCCAGGAGCGCCGTCGCTGGCTTCATTGCGGGCCTGTTGCACACACTCGCCGGCGCAGACCACCTAGCGGTAAGCTAGCCTGCCTACGTATGCTGTACGCTCTACGTATGCTGTACGCTCAATGTCGCCTGCGGTGCTGCGCAGTATCATATAGATTGGTTTCCGCAAGCCGGCAGCTTGCTTGAGAGCCGCACATATGAAGCACTATTTGTGGCATCATGCAGGCGCTCACGCCGCTGACCATTGGGCGGAGCTCAGCAAAGGCGTCGCTGCTGGGGGCACTGTGGGGCTTTGGCCACAGCACAGGGCAGCTCATACTGGGGCTCCTCATGGTGGTGCGCTTTTACATCCCTGCAGCGTGCACCGCTTCACTTACAGCATCGCTCTTTCGATGGCACCCTGCTTCATCGCTTCATCGAGCTGTGGACCCAGCACCGAGCTGTGCAGAGCTGGAGCGCGTACCGTCACGAACGCGAAGCGTGGCGAAAGGTGGCTCACATGAAGCCTGAACACGCTGTCCCCTGGTTTCGATTGCAGGTGCTGAAGGACCGCTTTGAGGCGTTTGTGCCGGCGCTGTCGAGGTGGGGCGGCACCACGGTGGGCCTCAGCCTGATCGCCATCGGCGGCATGGGACTGCTGGAGCTGTGGCAGGAGCACCGGGAACAGCAGCAGCTCGAGCCCGCGCTGGAAGGTGAGACCGCCATGCGCGTTCTCATTTGCTTTCGGGTGTTGATCAGGGGAGTAGACATTCAGTGAGAGCGGCCAAACAACACTCAACATTATGTGTCGGTCGATTTTTGCCACAACATGCGAGGCAAGGGAACAAAGTGGCAGTCTTGGCGGAAGTGGGAGCTGACTGGACGACGACAGCGCCAAAGGGGTAGAACGTCAAAATTGCCCAGCGTCAGCACAACCAACACAAGGGTTATGTTGGTTGCAGGCGTGAGCGGCGCCAGCACCGGCAGCATCGATGTCTCGCGTTTGTCGATCGACAAGGACCTGGAGGATCAGGGGCGCCTGGGGCTGGGCCTGTACGCAAATGGCATCCTGTTTGGCCTCCAGGTACGATGCCGCTGCTAAACTGTGCGCTGAGGCGCTTGTGATGGACATCGCTTTGATGACCCCGCAATGATTATTTTTCCGCACTTGGTCGACTGAGGCAGCTTGTCGGTGCCACAGCATACTGTATCAGCCATCACTGAAACTGCGCATTCACGGTGTGCCTCACTGCTCAAGACCCAAGACGAGGCGCCTTGGGACATGCCTCTTGTTGACACCAGCACAGACTGCTGATGACAGAGACGGTTTACCACCAACCTTGCCTCATTCAGGCCAAACCTGGTTAATGACGTCACATGCTGCGCCGCAGCCGGACGCGCTGTTCGTCATTATCCCGGCGCTGACGCTGCCGACGCAGCTCGCAGCCTTCTCCTACATCTCCATGTTCGTTGTCGGCACCGTGTCCGCCATGGGTGGCTACACAGCAGTCATAGGTGAGCCACATCTTCCGCATGCTGGCACTGGTGTGCCTCGCCGATGCTCGCTGCCTGGCCATCGCCTTCATGCCAAGGGCTGTTGGCCCTCCAGTCGGTGCTTGTCTGAAGATGCATTGCGCTCAGTACAGCATGACAGCGTGATCATCCAAACGAATGTACTACTGTTGGCAGAAGCCAGACGGCTGAGCGCACGACTGCATTCGTGGCGCAGGCGCGACGTCAAAGGCGATCCAGGAACGCAATCCGTGGCTGACAACAAATCTGTCGGTGCTGGCGTCGTGCGTCGCGATTGTCATTGGCGCGCTGGTCCTCCTCAGCTAGGGCTCTTTTCAGCGTGATTTTCTGGCAGGCAGGCTCCATCATGCTGTGCCTGCCAGCGACCGCTTGCACTCTAGAATTCCAGAGCCTACGCTTTCTAGCTTGCATGTGGTCACTCACTGTACATTAGGGGTTGAGCAGGGCACGGACATTGGCGTTGAAGGGCGAGCTAGATACGTTTCACCAAAGAGTCGGAGCGCCAAGGGATTGCACCAGTTGAAAGCGACCAGCTGTGACTCTTGCCACTCTGCCGCACACTTCAGACAGTCCACCTACAGCCACGGCTTGCCCTGTCTACCTGGAGACCGACATGTCAACCAGCTGTTCGCTGCGCGTCATCGGGGCATAATCTTCCGAGCGTTCCCCGTTTCCCGGTGCTCCGTGGCGCCGCTGCCGCCGAAGGTCGAGTGCAGCTGCACGTCCTGAAAGCCCGCCGTCTTGAGCGACGCCGCCGTCTCCATCTCCGCCGACTTGGCATTGATCTGCGCCATGACCTTCTGCACCGACAGGTTGGCGCACGAGATGCGCTCCACCTGCTGGTTCTTGTACGTCACCTCCACGAACGGGTCCCCTGCATGGCATCAATCACGCAGCGGTAAGGCGTCGCCGGCATGAGCATGCATGAGAGACGGATGATGGTGTATTCATATGATACTCTGCATTTGCATTAGTACATAATGGTTGATTGATACCATGACGACTTGATTGCGCATGGTGAGTAGCATGCAGGCCTTCTGACCTGCGAGGCGCACGCGGCCGTCGAGTTCGCACTCCGGGTTGGATTTGCGCGCCGCTGGGGCAGTCACGCGGGCCAGGAATTCACGAGCTGATCGGCTGTTTCCAGTGCTAGGCGAAAACTGTACGACGACCTTGCTCAGGTGCTTGAGCACCATTCAGAACGGCTGCCAAGGAACGGCAAAATTCTCAGTGGAGATCGACGATGAAACAGCGCGCAAGCTGCCGCCGCACTACTCCAACGTCAGCGTTCGGATGAGAGACAATTGTACGTCGTCTGCAAGCCTGTAGGCCGTATGAGCCCATCAGTCGAGCTCCAGAGCCTGTGCATGCACAACATGCTTCCTGCTGCCTGTGTCGGCCTGTTGAGGAGCAGCGGCCAGCGGATTCTTGCGGCAATTCGAGGTTGTCGCATGCTCATACCGGTTGCAGACCCAAGCACTGTCAAGTACACAAGCGGCGCCGGCATTGGCCAAATGCTGCGACCCTCAATCACCTTCATCCCAACCTCAACCTGTATATTTGAGCCCGTCCGATCAGCAGTGCGATCGCAAAGATAGCACGAGTGGTCTCTCAACGCCTGTTATCGAACACAACCAGACAGAAGTGGCAACTCCACTCCAGAGGTGCATCACTTCGAACCGCGCAAGCCCGCCGCGACGTCGCTGCCTGGTCCCACTGCTGGGCCGACATGTTGTTCAAGAAGTTCACGGTGTCCGACATCAGGTGGGAGACGCTCCTGCGTTGAAATGCTCTTCACATCCCCTAACACTTACTCGCACGATTTTGCTTGCATGGCCGTCCATTATGCATGCAGAATTCAGAAGCAGAGTGTCCAAAACCACTGTGTCCCATATTCGTGCAGCTCTCAAAACCAGGTAAAATCATCAGTGCAGCGAAACATCAGAGGTGGGCCGCCTGTCTGCCATGCATGCCCCGGATGATGCCGCTATTGGGTTGCCATGCCGCCGTTCTGCCTGGTGACGCAGCTGAGCGGTGTTGCATACCGTGTGCCACAGCCAAAATCATCGACGCATACCCGTGGCTGGAGGCGTCGGGCGTCATCGACGTGCTGCTGCCCAAGAAGGAGCAGATACACGTTGGCAAGTGGTGAGCTGCCCAGAACCCTGCTCCTGTTGCCTTTGCAAGTGCTGAATTCAACAAACACAGAAAGAGGCGGTGCCCAATTGCCGCCGCCGATCACCCTTCCGTCATGGCTGGCATGGGCGGCAGACACACAAAGATCAGAGACCGTTCACAGGGATGCTGGCACGCTATTGACCGGCTCCACTTCTTATGGTGCAGACCCTGTGTGCTTTGGCATCATAACAAGTGAATCTGTGATGACAACATGAACCTGAGAACCCGTGTGCGCAGCCCGGAGCATGTGCAGCTGGTGATAGTGCACGGGCAGCCGCTGTTCTTCGCACAGCGCGACGGCCCCTGGTTCCCCACCCTGCGCATCCTGCACCAGTATCCCGACATGATGGTGAGGGCTGCCCCATTTAACTCTTTGATGAGCAAGTGTTAGCCAGCATGATGGTAAGATCTGCGACCTCAAATAGGCCACGCTTCCGAGTGTCCAGGCGATGGTCACCCAAATCGGCAGTGCTCTCCTGTCTGGCAATGGCGTGTCAGCCATATGCCCACGCCATGTGCCCAATGGCGCAGATCTGCACCTATTCGAGTTGTGGTTCGACCGCATGTGACGGGCTCTCAAATTCCATGACTTGCTTTGTTGGCTTCCACCAACACATTCCAACTCGCTCCTGCAACAGGTGAAGCTTCGATCGGACCTGGGCGCCATCAAGTTTGTGCTGCAGGGTGCAAACATGATGTGCCCAGGGCTCACCTCCCCGGGAGCCACCATCCACGCAGAGGTGTGCTTCCTGGTCAATCTTGTTTGTGACATTGCTCACTGGAATGTGAAAAAACCTGCGGATTTGTCACCTCAAGCCTTTGAAAACCTGACCCCCATGCACCTGCTGGGAAACTGGGATGTCAAGCAGCTGCCACGAGTGTTTGTGTTCCGGCGGCCTCCCACCGCCTGGTTTGAATGCCAACTGCGGGATGCGCAAGAAGAAGTGGCCAACCTTGGCGAGGAATGGAGCCGCAATGGCAGCAGACATCGCTAGTGTAGAAGGAGGCACAACACGGTATCAAAGTCAGTATCCAACGAGTTGCATACGACCTGCAGGTGGCGGCGGACACGCCGATGGCGATTTACGCGAGGGCAAGGACGCACTACTACGGCTGGCACCAGTTCGATACCTTCTTGAGATTCAGCTACGCATTCATCTCTTGCAGGTCCCGGCGGACGCGCCAGTGGCCATCCATGGGGAGGGCAAGGACCACGCGATGGCGGTGGGCGTCGATAGCTCAGACGAGAACGATCTCTGAGTTTGGACATTTGTGGCTCACTTCATAGTTGATGTCCAACCCGCAGGTGCCGGCGGACGCTCCGGTGGCGATCTATGGTGAGGGCAAGGAGCACGCGATGGCGGTTGGCATCACCAAGATGAGCACCGCCGATATGCGGGCCATCAATAAGGGCATCGGCGTCGACAACCTGCACTACCTCACCGACGGCCTGTGGCACCTGCCGACGCTGGCCACTTAATGAGGGTTCAGGGCTCAGCTGAGGCGCCAAGGTGGCAGTGGTGCGATTCGGGCCATCCTCTAGCAGTATGGCTTCGCATGGGTCCAGCAGGGGCGACTCCCTGCCGTGCTAGAAACGGAGCACAGTCAGCAGCAAGGGATGTATGCACTACAAGGGACTGTCGGCCAGCCAGTGGCTGGATGACCATCAGGACTCTTCAAGTGAGCTATTCAACTCACGCTGCCGCTGATAGCCGCTTCCACGTCGGAAACTCGTTCGGAAGTTGATACTGAGGCATTGATGGGAATTCTGTCGAAACTAGTGTTCTGAAGAAGTGCAAGCAGCGGAAGCAACTGAAGCTCAAAACCCCTAATTATCTGGGCCAACCGCACAGACTTGCACGCTGCCTGACGCCCACAATGCTCTGTTTGACAAGCTGCTGTCGCATGCTGTCGCTCCCGTCCCTCTTGTAGCAAAGGTGCTGGAGCTGTGCGGCTTTAGGTTGTGATGGTTCAACGCCAGAGTGCAGGAGGTGCAGCAGGCCCACTTGCTGCGCATGCAGAAGATCCCACCCTCGGATTTCCGGAGGATGCAAAGTTTTTGCCCCGAGACGGGGCCCCCGTGGTTGATCGTTCGTTTCCGCTTGACCCGTCGGCAAATCCGGCCCGCTCAGCGTGCCACGTCGACGACTGAGCTGGTAAGGAAGTGGCGATCACGCCCTGCAGGGTGCGACCTGGCATGCGGGCAGCGGATGGAGGCCCTAGAATAGGTTCTGGAAGCCCTTGATATATACACCGCACTCGGAAACGCGCTGTGTCGGAACCATGTTGCACAGCCATCGCAGCCCAGCAACATCGTTGCAACTTGCGACCACCCCGCCCAGCAGGGCTCCTGATTATACATCAAAGGCATCTGAGACGGGACATCGCCACAGAGTGCCCAACTAGCATGCTGCAATGCACATCGACTGCCCCACCCTGTAGCGCAGAGAAACCTGAAAGCAAGTGCAACGCACGCGAAAGCAAACCATTGTCGGCCGTGTCGAAGGCGTTGGGGTTGCCCTTAAGTAGAGGGAAGCGTGGGAAGGCC
>JAABUW010001332.1_pt1 | contig 42000 bp, 72 predicted proteins | sample 5560081 | NCBI WGS metagenome assembly JAABUW01 (sample SAMN10711882, study PRJNA513363) | rock metagenome | isolation source: Antarctica rocks | place: Antarctica: Victoria Land, Knobhead sud | reverse complement strand
TTCCGCGCGGCTCAGCAGTGGATATCAAGGCAACTCATCGGCTGCCTTTGCGAAGGGACGTTTGTGTCGAGACCTGCATGTCGAAGCTGAAGGGTGTGCACAGCTTTGCCTTGCGCCGTTTGTGGCGTCTGAGTATGACTGGACGACGCTGTCCTGCAGATTACATCGTGCAAGGCCGCGACGGCGGCAGATTGTCACGCCTTGGAGCAGCCACCCAACAAGATGTGATGATCAGCGACTCTTCTGGATCAGCGGTGAATCAGCAATGAAATTCGTGTGTTATGTGGCTGCATGACGCCCCAATACAAATGACCGCAAAGCGAGTGCCGCTGATGCGATGGACACCAATGCGGTGCAATATGGGTGCCGACAATTCATGCAGGAGCTCTATACTTCTCAGGCTTGGGCAGCCGGTGGCTGCAAGCCCATATACCCCTCACATAATGCAAGCAAATGCGCTGCGCCTCGATCGGACTGCAATTGAAGTGGTAAGCGCAAGTTGGATGCCTGCATGAGTTCTTCGCTATTCGCACATGAACCGCCGAATTTTGCAATGGCAGCTGGTCATCGAGGCGCCTGGATTCCTGTCGACATGCAAGTTTTATCACAGCAGTACGTGCTTTGCGAGCAGCACGTAAATTCAGCATGCTCGGGCACAGCTGATGGAAGTTTTCAATCGACAATCTTTGTAGGGGACGACAAAAGGTTTGCAAGAAAGTTTGCAGGTGCCATTAGCGTCAACGTGCAAACATGTCTGACTTGCTGGGCGAGTACCTGGAAAAGTGTGTGTTTTCCACGGATGGCCGGCAATCTAAGAATGTCACACTCAGCAGTCACAAGACACATTAAACGAACTTCAGACATATCCAACGCAGAATCTCATGTCTCGAGTTCTGCAGCATCGGCGGCAAGTGATCATGATGCGCAGCATCCGATTGCCCTGGCGCGCCGGCGCCGCTGCCGCCGCCAGAAGCATGCTGCGGCTGCCGTGGCACGCCGCATAGCGCCGGCATGCCCTCGCTGCAGCGTATGGCTACCGGCTGCGGCACCAGGACCGCTGGCAGCTCAGGCCGCAGCGACTGTAGCGTGAGGCATGATGGCCGCGTGGCCGCCACCATGTCAGCAGGGGCTGGCTGGCTGCCCTGTGCTGCCGCCGCCGCCACGGCCGCTGCTGCCACCACTGCCGCTGCCGCGAGGCTGGGCGACAGCAGCGGCGAAGCGCTACGAGGCGCGCCTGCCGGCCGGGACCGTGGCTGATCGCCTGCAGGAGAGCACGCGCATGGTCAGCCCACGAAAGGCAAGCTTGTAACTGGTAGATCATGACCGAAAGCGAGCTCGAGCCCGGAATGCGTCGGCGCACGTAAGAATAGGCACGGCTCACCTATCGGGGGAGCCAACCCGTAGTCCCAGTCCAGCGGTTCGTCGTCGTCCAGCATGGCGCTGAAGGACTCTGCGCCACGCAAACACACTGTAATAATTGGATACATTCGGGAAGGCATGAGTCTTGGCAGAATGAAAGGCAAGTGCCTGGCGCACAAAAGGATGAGGATGACACTGCATGCGGAGGGGCTGGCCAAAACTGTACCTGGTTGCGCCTTGAACGGTTCCGCCGGGCGATGCGGCTGCAGTGTCGGCATTGACGCCAGCTGCGTGGGCGGCAGCAGAGGTGGCTGCGTCTGCAGTGGCGGCCGTGCCACGGCTGCATGGTAGCAGAAGGAAGGCTCACTTTTCCAGCACAGGTGTGGAGCGCAAGCAGCATCTGGGCCGGATGTGAAGGCAAGTGTCAGAACGGACTGGCGCCAGCTGTGAATCAGAAACTGTGTCAGTTTGACCATTCATGCTCACGAGCTTCGATGCGGTCGGTGCAATGAAGACGCACCCCTTCAGCGCGCTGCAACAGCTGCATCCAGCGCTGATGGGGCCCCAACGGACTGCGCCACTACCAGGCGCAACAGGCCAGCAGGCTGCACCTGGGCGGGAACTGCAGCCGCCGCGTCTGCATGTACAACACCGGTAGCTTTGATCGTTTGCGGGACGCTGGGTGCGTGCCGTGCAAGGTTCCGTTACATCAGGAACAAATACGTCAAAGTAGCGCCGCCATGCAACTGCAGGCTGAAAGGCGCTAGCTGACCTTGCTCACCTTCTGACGCCGCAGGAGCCCCGTCGGTCAGTAGCTGCCGCAGCCACGCGCTGCTCAGCAGCACGTGATGCTGCCGCCAGAGCTCCATGATGGTTTCCAGGGCGCGTCCCGACATGTCACGCGGATGCGCCAGCAGCAGGCCGTCTGGCCACTGGAGCAGCTGGCAGAGCATGCGGCAGGTGTCGCAGCGCTTGTCGGGCCCGCACTCGTCGCTGTGGCTGTGGATCCGCTTCTCGATGTCTGATCGCTCACGATTGACAAAGAGTCAAGGCCAGGACATTCTCAAGCATGCTGATGGTGGCTTTGGCACATATCATGCGCATGACATCGCCATACAAGTTGATCATGGTTTCCCCAAGCAGCATCCTGCAGACATGCAAGAGCAGTGCACCTAGAGGCTCGAGGTCCGGGTTCATGGCCGTCAGCGTGCGGGTCGCCTCCGCCATCGCCGGCATGTAGTAGTCATTCCACACCAGGGCGGCGACCTCCCTCGGATCCACGAAGGTTGGGCTCTTGCCGCGTTTCTGGTGCTGCTAACCAGCCTGCAGCTGCTGGGCACTATGCCGAGCGAGCCGTACTGGGTCATTCCCTGCCCGCAATGAATTTGCATCAGACGCCCCATTTGCTGCACCTCGCTCATGAGTCTGCGGCAACCCGCTGACTGTGATCATCAGATAGCCATTCATATCTAGCGTCATGCACACGAGCTCTTTGTGTCTGACTCCTGTGTGAGGCTCGTCGCTGTAGCCTTGCTGAGCATGTGCACTCCAAGTGGTGACCAACCGCTCGGCTCTCTCATGCCACGTCTTCAATGTTGGCTGGATATCGTGCTGGAAGCGCTGCTTGGTGCATGGACCAGACCCCTTCTGTCGCTGTGCCTGCATTGGCTGCTGGCTCCTGTGCTGCGCCAGCGTGATTTGTCCTGGCGACATCTTGATGATGGCTTTCTGCGTCGTCAGCCGCGCGCTCAGCAGCGTCAGATCTGACTTCGCCAGGAGCATCGGCTGTGGACTGCATTGCCAGTTGAGCAGCTCAAGAACACGCCCTGCAACAAGTGTGTACCAAACGGCAATCCTCGAGCCGATGCTGCACAAGTCGACTTGCAGAGCTCGGACGCCCGTCGGAACGCTGTGAGCAACAGCTACGTGCCCTAGCTGACGCCTCAGAGTCTAAACCGGCTAATGCGGGCGAAGGCGGAAAGTTATCTTCGCGGCCGCAAGCAAGTTGGTCCGCGGCTGATGCACGTTTGCGCCCAGCAACGGTCCGTAGCAGATGCGGAGTGCTGAGCAAGGCTCAGTGATGGAGGTTCGAAGCGGTCCGCAACAGATGCGGACCTTGCCCTCCAACAGTCCGCATCTGCTGCGCCTCCTTCCACCTGCCTGAGTTCGGCTCTTGGCGTTGTTCTTCTGCATTTTCAATTTCCAGCATGGCAACCCCCTGCCCGTGCTCGGCGACGGTACACAGCTCATGTCTAGCGGCACGTTCTTCACCCAAGCCGTGGGTCTGCTCGCTAAGCGCAGTCTGACGCTGCAGGACGTGCTCGCAGTGAATCCCAGGCCGTCCAGCACCATCGACAGGGCGCTGATGAAGATGCTGCTGGGCAAGATCATCTTCTCGTGGAGCGTGGATGCCGACGAATTTCAGGAGGCGGCCACCTTCTTGACGATTCAAGCGTAAGTTTGCAATATCCTGGCCTGCGCTGCCGCATCATGCTACACAGCCGTCCCGCTATCACGAATTTATTTGTGTGCTGCAGCGGCTCCTTCGATAAGGCCGCCAAACAGGCGTGAAGGCGGTGGCAGCAGAGGTCGGGCGGTGTGCCAGCGCTGTGAGCGCAGGCGAGCTTCAGTTTGCCTTTGCCAGCCAGGCCTCGGGGCCTTGCAGCTCCAGCAGGTCCTTCAGCGGGCAGGAAGCTGAAAGAAGTTTCAACCACATCGTTGAGGCGTGGTATCGGGTCAGGTCGATGGGGGGTGGACGGTGTCCCCCAGTCCTGGACATCTGCCCAAAACATATCTTGCAGAGTGAGCATGTTTGATGCTGACGGTCCTCGAACAAAGTGGTGTGTGCTTGAGATTTAGAATCATGGTATGTCGGAAGGTCAAGGTAGTTTCCTGGGTTTACAGCCATGTGCGCTTTTTCACTCCCAATCTGTGTAAGCTCATTTCTCGCTGTGCCTGTAACGACGGCCAAAGAGAACGATCCGCGGTCTGCAAGTATTCCTGCAAGCATTGCATGCGGGCGCAGGGGACCTGCTTGCGAGCCAACATCTGTCGCGATCTGATGATGATCTGTTGCAGGGGCTCAGCGGCGGCGGTACGGCGGGCACCTTCAGAGAGGTACCTATCGTAGCCATTCTTGTGCTGTGACCTTGCTGTGGTGTTTCGGTAATCACAGTGCCCCCTGATGATCCTAGACGGTAATTATCCGCAGCCAAGGTCATCAAGTCTCGATGTCCAGTGACAATTTCCGTTGATGAGCCCACCCACAACACTCCCCTTGTTTACAGTCGTTCCAGCGATTTCCAACGAGGTTATACCAGTCTCATGCGCATTGCTCAGCGTTACGTGTGAACGGGTCTTTTGCTTTGGACGTTGTCCCCTGCACCGCAAATATTGCCTCAATCTTGCTTCCAACTCGTCAGACCAGTTCCAGCTGGTCAGGCCGCCGCGCCATCGATCTGCCAGCTGCCGCGGAAGGCGCTGTTGTCGTCATCTGCGGCAGACGTGGCGCTGCCCAGCTGCTGCTGCTCTTTGATGAATGTTCTTGTGCAGGGCCTGTGGAGTTTGTAACGCGGCTGGATGAGCTGGTGAAGCTGGTCGTCGAGGTAAAGGCGCTGAGCGACAAGTGGTCGGTGCTACAGCTCGCGGCTGAGGTGGAGGCCGGTGCTCACAGCAACCACTGCAAGGATCCCAATAGCGGCACCCAGCGGGTGATTGCTTTCTGAGCGCCCACATGTATCTTGAGAAGCGAGCTGCTCGCCTTGTGCATCACTCTTGGTCATCAACACTCTGGCAGCACACGGCACCAAGCAATGCACACGCTTGGCACTCCCCCAACCCGTGGACTGCACAGATCCGCTATGTAAGATGCATTGCTGATATGTGCTCCAGCTACAACTATGTATGTCATGGTCTGCCGTCTTGGTGTGCAGGTTGTGGGCGCTCTGATCGACCACAACACCATCATGTTCCTGGAGCTGAAGGCGGAGTACGACAACAACTCGCAGCTGATCCGCGGCCGCTACCGCTCCTCCGGCTTCTTGCACTGTCTCACCGGTGCCGGGCCGGACTTCAACGTCGCGGCAAGCCAGCTGTCCGGGACGCGTGCTGCGATGCAGCACCTGCTCCAGGTCAGTTTCTCACCTCCTCATCTCTCTTTCGCAAATTTGGACACCCTCACTTGTGGCATGGCTCCATGACGCAGGTCTCAGTTCCTCACCCTCCACTGGTGGCGTGACTCCATGACGAAGATCTCAGTGCTCAGGAGGATGGAGGAGCGGTGTATGTTCGTGTCAAGGTGTATGTTCGTGACATACCTGTTAGCGCGGCTGCTCTTCACATCAAGCCAGCTTGAAGACAAAACCGTGTGTCTGGGTTGCCGCTCTGAATGCTGATTGGTGTCATCTGCAGGCGATGCTGATCGACGTGGTGCCGGCCGGCACCCTGAATACAGGGGAGGATCTGGCAGCGTTCCACTCCAAAGACCAGCGGGAGCTGCAGAAGACGGCCGTCAGCCGAGCCTCACAGTAAGAGCCTGGTTGCTATCTTGTCATGACTGCACTGCAGACACTCCCAGCCCAGAAGACATGAGCTCAGACTTCTGACGAGAAATACACAACTAGGCATGGGTGCACATCCGAATGGCGCTTCTCGTTAACATCCACACAGGTTCACTGACGCCAAGCACCTGGAGGCGCTGGCGAAGCTGCTGACGGTGCGCTGGCGAAAGATCTCCGGTCCTCTGCACTGCAGCCTGTCAAGGGAGCGATACTTTGATGGCAGTCATATGACCACCTAAGTGTGCGTGCTTGCACATCCTGCATGGGTGTGTTTATCTCTGTAGCCTATCAGAACATGCTGCGACAGGTGGGGCGGAACGCAGCTGGCGGCAATGTGACGGGCAGTGCAACCAAGTCACCCTCGGCTATCAAGAAAGGTGACTGCCGAGCTCATGGACTCGAGATGTATCCAGCCTGTGAACCTGCTACACATGGAGGGAATGGAAGGATTGAGGCGGATAAGCTGACTACAACGCCGTCTCGTGTGAATTTCGTGCTCGCCAAAAACTCCGTCCACCTCCAGCAGGCTACTCAGACCTGTCGTTTCCTGTAGTTACAGCACTACGGGACCTGAAGCGGCTGCGGGCGGCAACGTCGCGGCGGCTGCGGTTCTTGCGCAGCATGTTGCACTTGCACTTGCGGCAAGTGCAACATTGCATGAGCGAGAAACGTCAATTGTCTGAACCCACACACGCCTCTAGGGATAGACAGCAGTGATCACATGTGATCTCATGAGTTTGCGACTCGTGAGACTACTTGGATGCGGGAATCGAAGGAGGGATTGCATCAGGGCGACCAGGAAATGGTTGCGTGCATCAAATCTCGAACGTTGGTATCTCGAACATGAAGGTGGTTTCAGTGAGTGGCTGGCAGTGCGACAACCCCCATCATCCGCCAATGCGCCCATGTTTGTCCCAGCACATGATCATCCAATAGTTGAGCGAGAGTGCTTGGGCGGTTGACTGTGCGGCCATCATGTGCAATGGCAGTGCAGAATGGCCGCGGCTTTAGGTGCTCCAACCAAATTCTTCAGGCAATAGGTATTGCAGATATGTGGGTTTGTGGCACCAGAGAATTGGGTGTACCTGGATAGGTATTTGAGGCAAGGCAAGGCAAGCATCAATACTCGGACCGCTGCTTTGCGCATCGCATCACATGCAATGCGCACTTCGTCTGAACAAATGATGACTCGACAAGCCCGGGCTTGGTGCCAACTTGACTCTATAGGTCGGCTCTGGCGCATAGCGCAGGAATCGTCTCGGTGTTTGGGTGATCGTCACTGGCTGCCTGAATGACTGCGCATGACATGCGACGTCGTTTGCCAGGGTGTCGTGGGCGGTCACCGGCTGCCCGCAACAGTATGTCATCACTGGACGTCGACGATTCGTCATGGGCCGCCACCAGCGTGCACTGGCAGCCCCTGGTGTCGGATCTGCATTGGAAATCCCATAATGCAGGGTTCGTGCTTGAACCTCAGGGTTTCGCCGTAGTAGGTTCCGCATACGGTTTCGCTGGTTTCGCCTACGGCTCGGAGGTTTCGCAATCACGCGAAACCTCCACCGCCGCTGCCGCCGCCGCCGCTGCCGCCGCCTTTTCTGTTGCCAGAAAAGACCACAACCGGCCATTGGAAGCTCACAGGCCTATCTGAGGCCCATCGCACGCTTGCAGCAGTCCTGCAACCTGGTTGCCCTGCCCGCCTGCCCGAGTGCACAGGCCACATCGCCAATCGACTCACTAGGTGTCAGATGCTGTCAATGTCGGCTGACGCCAGCTGTATTGTCGCGTCCTTCGAGCGTCATTCGGCGCCGGTGGCAGCCGGCAGCATCCAGCAGCAGCGGCTATGTGACGGCGGCGGGCGGCGGCGGCCTGGCGGCGGCATGTGACACGAGCGTCACATGGCGTCGACTGGCGTCTGGGTCTGCTGACGACGCGCGACTGTGCTGTGATTGCACTGTCGTGTAGTGTATTGGGTCTGCAGACGTCTGTAGATGTCGCTGATGCTTTGGCGCAGGGTTGGTGATCTAGCCTAGATCCTAGTAGGATACTGCATGCTGTGAGACGGTCATGTGAGCTCGGCGGCCACGGTATATGAGCAATCCACGGCATGCCACATACAGTCTGCTTAAGCTGCACGTCGACTGCACGTGCCAGTGTAACATGCAACGCTAGGCAGCAGCATCCACCAGCAATGGCGTCGCCGCAGCAGTGGCATGCACAACTTGTGAGTTGGCAACTCGTCAACACGTTCGGTGGCTGGTCAGCAAAGCACCTAGATAAGCCCACCAATGCGAATGCGTGCTCCCGTCCAGCACGGCATCGCTGCACCACAACAAGAATTGGCAAGGCACCCTTTCATCATTAGCAGCGTAGGCATTGTGCAAGGGTAATTATCGGATCTTGGAGACTCTGGGCCTAGGGGAGTCAGCGAGCCAGTCGCTACTGGAGGAACTGTCCATCCACAGCATTCGCAGGACATCCCGCATCCTGGAGATTCGCTGGCCATACCTGACGAGCCCGGCGGAGTTGGAGGGCACCGGCGGTGCCACTGGCAGCACTGACGGCGGTAGTGGTGACGGCCCCGCGACTGACGCTCCAAACGATTCAAACTCATTTTCTTGGCTAGCCCAGGTGATGCGAGTCTCCAGTCGTTCGATTGAGGTACGTGTTGGAAGTCGTCTGCAAACCTTAATACATGCTCTGCTGCAAACGTGCGCTTCTGCACATTTCAAGTCCGGGCATGCTGCTCCCACGTGACTGGTCTAGAAAACACACAAACGGGCCACTGCAGGGGCCGAATGTTCTTTTGCAAACGCTCGAAACGTAGGGTCTATTGTGCAGCGAGGCGCGAGCGCCGGTGGCCTGCAGGCAACTCGGCGCCGCAGGGGCCGACGCCGGCTGCGGGCCGTCCATGTTGCAGGCGCACGCCCTCGAATGATCTTAAGTGCCGAGCGCAACGACCGTCGCGGTCTGCGGCACCTGCAGTGCCCGACATTGCAGTACATTTGGCCAGAGGGTCACATATCCGCGGGACGGCACATTTCCGCGGCAGATGATGACGTGTCGCCCCGGGCTCCGCAGCACCTTCCCTTTCCATCGGCGTGCTGCTGCATTTCTGCCTCTCCTGCTTGGTCATTCGCAGTGTCACTGTCAGCGTCGGTGAACGGCTTCAGAACGCGCCAGGACAGAGGCCACCATGAGTCGCACGACACGGCGCAGCAGCCGGCATGCTGCAGGCAGCAACTTGCAGCCGATGCTGCAGTCTAACATGCATAGCGAGCCAATCAATCAGGTGAGACGAGCTGAGCCGTTGGGTGAGAATTACGCACATGATGGACAGACTGTGAGTTTGACTGTGAGCGTGTGGGCAACAAACGCAACAGGCTTCGTCAAAACCTTGGCCATATGGTTGAAGTGGCAGAAGTTGATGTGACGAGTGGTAAGTGTTCTGGCAGAGTAAGGATACTTCGCAGCAAAATGTTGGGATGTGCGAATGGCCGATTTACAAGGGGCAAACACTATCCGAAAACAAGATCTTTACTCTAGAGTCAGTACTGTGTCCGTCCTAGCACAGCATTAGAATGTGCTATGTGAAGTGCATTGAACAAATCGCATTTCATTACGTGCATTCCCCTTGTACTTGACGGTTCACGACTGCATGTTTACATGGATGAACCAAGAATCGCATAGAGATATGTGTACTACGGTAGATATGTGTACTACGGTAGAGTACATGTTGAAAAGCTGTTGTAGATGCGTGATACTGCGCAAGAAGCGCAACGCAGCTTTGTACTGTAGTGGCTGGCTGCCCCGCACTCTTATACCGCTGCCAAGCTGCCGCGCAGCGCCATCAGGATGATGTGGCAACGATGTCGTGTTCGTTTCGAGGATAGACTGCCAAACTTCCTGATCCAGATCTGACAGGGCCGCCGACGCTGGCCTGCACCTCGTGATGTGGCTGGCTGCCCGGCAGGCTTCACCTGGGACAGCGCGCATGCATTGCACACGAGTCGCGGGCGAGCTGATCTGTGCAATGGCCGGCAGGCGAGGTTTGCTTGGCGTTATCTAATGCCATGGCCAGCCTGGAGCAAAGCATGCACAGCATGCAGCAGCCGGGTGCAGTCCATCACTTGCGTGGAGGCTTCAGCAGAGCACATGTACATCATCCACTCTAGGGTCCTCAAACCCACAGCTCAAACAGAAGTAATCCTGAGTTCTGCGTTGATTCGTTGTCGCAGTGATGTCCTACCGCCGCCGCTCCCATTGCGTGATCCAAGCGCCATGCACAATTAACCCATAACGACGGTGTGCATCGACTCAAGAACGCCCAACGGGCGCGCTCCGGCAAACCCCGGATGGGCGCCCACTCAGCGCAGCTGCAGCGGCTGCAGGCTGCTGTCCACAGCCTCCTTGAGGATGGCCACCGCCTGATCGATGTCGGCCTCGGTGACCGTCAGCGGCGGCACCAGGCGGATGACGTCGCCCTTGCCTGCGGTGATGGCGATGAGGCCCAGGTCCCGAGCCGCCTGGCACACTGGCGCCGCCGCCTGCGGCAGAATCACAAGTGAGCTTGGTGCAGGTTCAAATGTGACATGCAGCCGAAGGAGCTGTGATGGTGATGGGGCCTAGGTTCTGAGCTGCCTGGCACGCTGCCGCCGCCGCCTGTGCCAAGATACGGACGGCAGCCGTCGCGCCGACCGAGCAGCAGGGTGCAGGCATAGCCCCGACAGTTCCGCAGCGCAGCGTGCGCAAGGCGCTATGCTGCCAGGCCGGCCTGGAGCTTGTTCCACTGCAGCCTCCACTCCACACGCAAGTCTGCAGCGCAGCCACAAGCCAGTCCAGGATCGCGCAAGCCGCACCGTGTCCAGCTGGATGCCGCATATGAGGCCCTGGCCGCGCACTTCCTTGACGTGCCCGTTGTCTTTGAAGGCATCTCTCAGAGCGGCGCGTAGCCGCGTCCCCTTGTGCCGCACGCCTGCAGCAGGCGCGGCGGACGCACATCGAGACTGTGCAGTTGCACCGCGGCCGCCATGGCTGCTGCGTCCTCATAACGACATGCGCAGGTGCGCGAGTCCAAGTTGCCAGAGCAGTCCAATGCACTGTACGGCAAATGCACTGTGCAAAAGAGGGCATGGATCCTGACGAGCCGTGGGATGAAAGCAGGACGTCCCGGAAATCGGACCTGCCAGGAAGGCGGGGTCGGAGATGATGTCCATCACGACGGTCGCGGCATGGCACACCAGCGGGTTGCCGGCAAAGGTGGACCCGTGGTCGCCAGGCGCCATGGCGTCCGCCACGTGCTGCTTCACGATCACCGCGCCGATTGGCAGGCCGCCTGCGGGCATCAGAGAGCGTCAGCGCATGGGTTTAGGGTTTAGGGTTTAGGGTTTAGGGCCATGGCAACTCGCACTGCAGCAGCGAGATCCAGCAGCGAGCTCCAACAGCCATCCTCAACAACATGTGCCGCCGGTGCAGGGGCACAGCACGACAGTCCACAGCTGTGTTGATGGCCATTCACGAGTCAGCCACCTCACCTGCGAGCGGCTTGGCGAGCGTCATGATGTCGGGTTCCACGCCGTAGGCTTCGTGTGCCCACAGCCGTCCAGTGCGTCCCAGCCCGCATTGCACTTCGTCAAACACCAGCAGCGCGCCCGCCTCATCGCACGCCTCCCGCAGCCCCTCCAGGAATTCTCTGTGAAGGGAAAAACGTGACGACACTGCGGAAACCCTAAACCCTAAAGAAAGAACATGTCTGCAAAGGGGGACACATCGCTCCCGCACTGCACTGCTCAAAGCACCAGCGGCGCGCCCGTCTTGTCACACGCCTCCCGCGGTCTTGCTAGGACCTGCCAGACTCTGAGAGAAGATACGGTTTAGGGTGATTGCAGCAGCGTGCTGGCCCTCGCAAGCATGGCGAACTGTCATGCACTCATCTGCAGCTGCTGCTGCTGATGGCTGAGGAGCCAGCCTCACAGCAGATAGACGGCGCGCTGCGACCTTCTGACATGCAGCCTTGTGGGCTTGAGCAGAGCCTTACTGGCGCGAGGAGTTGATGCCGCCCTCGCCCTGCAGCGGCTCCACGAACACTGCCGCGGTGCGCCCCTTCTGGATCGCCGCGCGCGCCGACTCCAAGTCGTCGTACTTTGCCTCCACCGCACCGCCCATGAGCGGCAAGAAGGGCGTCTTGTACTGCTCCTGCAGCACGGCAGGACGGACGGTTCAGGCTTTCAGGAGGACGCTGATCAGGTCAGGCAGTGGTGAGGGCACACAGCCGAGACGCTGGCGCGCCAGGTGGTCGAACGCATCAGGCGTTATTGTGACCTCAGGTGGGAGGACCGCACATGCTTTCCGCCTGCACTAAACGGCAAACACCCTTGACCATTGAGATTGCCACTTCAGGGTCCATCTTGTCAAGCTCAGTGCTCTGCGGAATATGCAAATGCGCATGCGTCCTGCTGGTGCGAGTTCGATTGTGCACCTTGTAGGTCAGTATCAGGGAGCCTAGCGTGCGGCCGTGGAAGCTGCCGGTGAAGGACACCAGCTCGCTGGGCGCTGTCGCGTCCTTGTCATATGGGTCAATCCCCGCTGCGGCGCAGGAGGGACGGTGCTCGTCACACACACACATCAGCAAGAAGGCAGCACGGGAGCGGAACCCATATGCGTGCTCGCCCCAAGGCAGACTGCCCTCTCACCGCCACATACACGCTTTGTGATACTGAAGTCGTCCAAGCCCGGAGCCCTAAAGCCCCACTGTGCAAGCGACTGGTGAGGCATATTGACGCAGCGTGGCACAGCATGCTGCACCTTTGACGCGCGCATACTTCCGTGCAAACTTGATGGCCGCCTCGTTGGCCTCAGTGCCCGAGTTGCAGTAGAACACCTTGTCGCCGAAGGAGCGCTCCACCAGCCGCTTGGCCAGCTGGACCTGTTTGATGACACACGCTGGCACTGCGTGAGCCTTCGGGGCATGGGCGGCATCCAGTTCACGATGGCGCAAATATGACCAATGAATATGACCAATGAAAGCATGCAGGCTGCGGTCTCGATCGATACGGTGGCACAGAAGGGTAACCCTGGCTGGCATGTGTACCCAGCAATCTGATCACCGAGCAGCCCCGTCAGCACAGTGCGAAAATCCCGCCGCCTGGTCTGGCGAGTGGTGTCGCACCTGCGGCACCGTGTGGAATAGGTTGCTGGTGTGCGTCAGCGTCGCCGCCTGCTCCTGCACCGCCTCCAGCCACCGCGGGTCGCCATGCCCTGCGGTGACCGCCCCACTGCGCACTCAGCCCGTCAACCGATATTCACCACTTGAAAGATCGCGAGCGACAGCGATGTTGCAGGGCACGCGTGGTTTCTGTCGCCCTTCTCTGCAGGCAGGCCGCCAGCCCTGCACACCGAGGGCGTTGACAGCGATGCCGGCAGAGAAGGAGTAGCAATACAAGGATAGCGAGGACAATTGCAACCCGCACCAAGGGCGTTGACGGCGATGCCGGCGGCAAAGTCCAGGTACTCCTTCCCGTGCGCGTCGTACAGCCGCACGCCCTCGCCTCGGGTAAACACCAGGTTCGGGCGCGTGTACGTCTGCATGATGTACCTGCGAGGAGTATGCCACAGCTGTTCCACACACCGTCAGCATCGAGAAGTGAGAGACGGACTTTGTTGGTGAGCACACGAAGTGCTCTCGGATATCTCAGCATGTGAGGTCTGCTCAGCATGCAAAGGACACTCACTTCTGCTCCTCAGCGACGATGTCGGCGGTGAACTTGTCCGCGTTCGGCACTGCCTCCACCTCTGGCCGCGGCGGCGACATCGTTGCCCGCGTCACCATGCGGGAAGTCTGCGACAGGACTATGGTTTAGTTTTTTGTGCGAGCGATTCAGCCATGCCCGATAGCAGGCTTCTCGGCACCCGCTGGGTCATGCTTTTCAAGGTTTTGCGCCGCCGGCACGGCTGCCGCCGACATTCACAATCTGGGAGGTCGGCTGACTTGCAGTCATGTAAACAATCCCACTCGAGCCTTATTGGCTGAGACGCACTCGGCTTTCGGAAGGGCAGAAAGGCTGGTCTTGGGCAGCTGCCCGCAGAATTGACGATGGAGTGCAGCCAGGGCCTGGACCAGCACCCATGTTCATGATGCGAAATACGTTGCAGGACCTCCTACTGTCTCTTGGTCATAACAAAATCATAGTATCGCAGCTGCCCGAGGCGGCTCGCGCGTGGCGCGGAGGCGCTGCACCCACCTGCTGCCGTGGTGCCCTGAAAGCGGGCAGCTGGGTCCCGCGTACAGCTGGGCCCTGGTGGCCCGCATGCGAGCCACCCACTGGTCTCGAATGCAGCATCATGACTGCCTGTGTGAACTGCCGATCGCGGTTTGCAGTTGACCAAAGGCAGCGCATGTCGTCCCGTGATGCACGACGTCCATTATTACGTGAAACCCGGGATTTCCTTCTGACCGGTCTACACGCTGTCTTCAGAACGAGTCGCAGTGCACTGCCGGTCTGAGCGCCAGTCGCGCATTTGCACCTTTGAGCTTCCGGAACTCGTCACTATCAACACGTAGAGCCATCAGCAGCCGCTGCACCGCCCGCAGACCGCATTGCCGTTGAAAGAACAGTGTAGCAGCCCACATCACCGTTCGAGAAAAGTGCGGGCGGGCGTACTCGCAGGTGCTGAGCGATCAAGCAGCACACTGGCTTTGTGCTGCCATCTTGAACTACACACGGAACACTGCCGTATATGCCTCCTGCATCGGCATAACAATCACTGGCACCCACAATCTGACATGCTGTCTTGCGGGGTGGGGCCAGGACCATAGCTGTCTGACTGGAGCGCAGATTTGAAGCTCGCAACTTGCCGCACAGGACGCTGGCTTGAGGAAGAGGGCAGTGCGCCAGCGTCCGCTGCAGCGCCGTCAAAATGGCTGACGCGGCAAAGCACCCCACTGTGGACGAGCTGGAGGCAAAGGAGATTGAGAGCTACCGGTCGGGGCCGCTGTCGGTGCTCACGCAGTCGGTGAAGAGCAACTCGCAAGTGCTCATCAACTGCAGGTGCGTAGAATCGCATCGGCGCCGTGACTGCGCTGGGGGCGTTCACAGCGCCAACTGCTAGGCTGTGCATCAGCGCAACGCCTGCAGGACCAAAGCAGTTTTCTGGCTTGTTTTGGGTTTGATCCCATGTGCAGCATGCCAGATGGCCAGTGATGGCATGGTGCACCTTTCCGGGGTTGACTTTGGACCTGGTAAACCCTGCCGCTCGCTCTACAGGAACAACCGGAAGCTGCTGGCGCGCGTCAAGGCTTTTGACCGCCACTGCAACATGATCCTGGAGAATGTGCGGGAGATGTGGACAGAGGTGAGGCATGAGCATGTCATGTGTAATTTGAACCGCAGCTTTTCAAAAGCAACACTACATTGCGCCTGCAGGCCGGTTGCCATGCCATGCTGCCTGGGCATACTCTCCAACAGGATCCCCTGCTGACACTACTGTCACAATGCTATCTTGATTGTTCGTGTGGTGCGCTGCAGGTGCCAAAGACCGGCAAGGGCAAGAAGGGGAAGCAGCCTGTCAACAAGGACAGGTGCAGCTGCCTCTCTCGCAATTCTGTCGCAGCTAGCTTTTGCACAGCAGTGCACCGCAGATCTGTGCGTCTGAAGCAGAGCTGCGCGATCAAGGCTACGGTCACAGAGCATGGCCTCATGCACCTTTCTGGCGCACCACAGGTTCATCAGCAAGCTGTTCCTCCGAGGCGACAGCGTCATCCTGGTCCTGCGGTGCGCCTTTCGACCCGTCTTATCAGCTACTGGGAGGGCAGTCTGTCGTGCCAGACTATCGAGGAGCTTGCCGATGCACTCCTTAGAAGCCTTTGTGTGTTGCCGACCTGTCTGAGGTTTTGCGCGCAGGAACCCAAAGTGAGGGGTGGAGGGTCATGTCCTCCTGGCGGAATCTCTTGTTGCATGTTGCTAGCGGCGGGCTTGTCCTGTCCAAGCAGGCTGTGATTCAACACGACCCGCCCTGGGCTGTTGAACGCCTGGTTCTGGAAGACAGATGCATCGATGCACCCAGAGTGAAGGCAGACAGCTGCTGTGAAGGAAATCTGCTTTGAGAGCATCTTTGTGACGAGCTTTGCGGCGGCGCTATCGCCATATCTGTGACATTGGACTGGTGATAGATGTTGCAAACGTCGCACAGTGATCACGTGTAAATGCGGGGCGCCATCGCCAAATTCTACGCAGCAGGTCTTCCCCCAGTCTCCACCAGCTATAAACATGACTAAGGCAGCTTCAAGGCTGAGTCAGGCAGAGATTCTGTGCTCGTCCGACAAAGGCTCGCGCAATTCTGCTGCCGATGTTAGTTGTTTGGAAGGCGTTGTGCGTTGCGGTGCTGCAGCGGTCCGGGGGACCCGCAGCGACAAGCATCGAAGCAGTCTGATTCCGAAAGGGCGTGCTGCATTTTGGCTTCCGAAGCCGGTTGCCATGGCGAAGCCGGCAGGGCGACTGATGTCGCTCCTGCAGAACCAGAGCAAAGATGCAAAGCAAGCTATAATGTCGCACCTCGCGCCGGCTGTCGCCAAAGGATCGGTAGGGTGCCAGCCTGCAAGCCGGCATGACGAGACTCGCCCAAAACCATGACGTTTGCACCGCTCAATCGTCTCATCGCCTGTGCTCGCTATGCAGGACCTTATCGCCGAGCATGGATCGGGCTCCTGGGTGTGGACGGTAGGGGGCAAAAAGGTCCTGGACTTTGGCTGTGGTGCGCGCTTTGCGGTGTTGACTGCTATTCGCCATGCTTTTCTCTGAGTGCTGCATCTAGTGCGTGTCGCGGCATATCTCGGCTTTATCATGAGTGTACGTAACGACAGAGCTGACAATGTACGGTGACGTGAACATATTTCATGCGCCGCTCCCTTTTCGCAGGCATAGGCACGCTTTCGCTGGGGCACTGCCACCCCAACATGGTCCGCGCGGCGTCGGACCAGGCCGCCAAGCTCGTCCATGGGCAGCAGAATCAGTTCCTGACCAACACTGCACAGGTGGGTTGATCGCGATGCGCGCGCGAGTCTTCGCCCTGCACATGCCTCACAGGCATGGTGCTGCATGCCGCATGTTCCACCATGCACCCACAGCTGCGGCGGCTCCACTGTTGCCTTCTCACGCAGGTGTCGTGGCTGGACCGGCCACTGGGCGCGACGCCGCCGGCGCCGTCGCGTTTCTTCTGTTGAGGAAATCACTCCACATACATCAACTTTTCCATCGCAACCCCGTCTGCGCGTTTTGCAGGTGGCGCTGCTGGACCGGCTGCTGGAGGTGACGCCGCCGGCGCTGTCGCGCTTCTTCTACGCCAACAGCGGCAGCGAGGCGGTGGACAACGCCGTCAAGATCGCACGCGGCCACACTGGCCGCACCAACATCATCTGCTTCGACGTGCGTGCCCCTGTTGCTTATCTCTCCACGTCACTCTCCACTTTAGCGAGCCTGCCCATGACGCCGTCTGTCAACCCTATCGAGCTCCGCAACAGCTGCAGTGCGCTGCATGTCCACGGATGTCATGCGTCTTTTCGCACTTTGCGTGGCTTCGCAAAAACCTGTCATGAACACGTCCATGGCTGCCATGTGCAGGGTGGCTTCCACGGGCGCACATACGGCGCCATGGCACTGACGACGTCGAAGACGATTTACCGCCAGGGCTTTGCGCCGCTCATGCCGCAGGTGCATCGCCTGCACCTATTTCGGTTCCTCCTCAGTCGTCTGCTGCACTGGCCTTCTGCGCCTTGTGCGTGCTCCTGCGCCTTGTTCACACCCGGAATCGACAGAGCATGTGCGGGCCTGGGGGTTGTTGCGTATTCGTTTTAGAAACGGGCCGCATACCTCCTCACGGCTTCCCACCGCCCTTGACATGTGCTCGCCGTGGCAGCACCCTAAATTCTAAACCCTAAACCCTAAACCCACAGGTGTTCACAGCGCCGTACCCCAACTGCCTGCACTGCAAGGCGCGGCAGACGGCGCCAGACGGGAACGACTGGTACAAGGCGCGCATGTTGCACACCCATCCAGTGCCGATCAGTGACTCAGCGACCGACTGCCCACTGCGGTTTAGTGATGCAGCAGGACTGCACGACTGGCGTCGCAGACACAACAGCACAGTAGCACCTAAGTGTGACTAGCCCGGCAATGCCTCGACCTCTTGGCAGCTCTCGCCACCGCCAAGCGTCTTTGCGGAAGGTGTAGCACCTCCTACCTTCAGCGTTAAACCCTTGCAATCTGGGCGCGCAGCTGACGCCCAACATCCCGCCGTTCGACCACTACGACAAGCGCCGCTGTTGCATGTCGCCGCTGGACCAGCTCAAGTGGATGCTCAAGATGCAGACGGCGCCGTCGGAGACCGCCGCCGTCATCATCGAGCCTATCCTGGGTGTGCGCTGCAATTCAATCAAACGAGGCTGCAGGGTCCATCAACTGGCAAGGCTTCGGGGTGCACCAACTAGAACACCCTGCAGTTCAGCAGAGTGTTGCATTTCCCAAATGCGTGCCCGCGCCCTGCTGCTGCACTGACACGCGCCTAGCCAGCAAACCCTAGAACCAAAGAGTCTAGGGTTTGGCGCTGCCGGTCGCCTGGTCCTGGTTTCCGGCCGAATTGCAATCCCCAGGGCAGGCTGCTTGCGCAGATCGTGGGGCTTCTGGCGTGCATCTGCAGCGCATGTGCACAGGGTCAGCAGCTGGTCTCGACATGTCGCCATGTCGGCTCATCGATGAGCATCATCGATGAGCACCATCGATGATGTGCAGGCGAGGGAGGCTTTCTGACGCCGCCGCCAGGCTACCTGAAGGGGATCCGGGAACTGTGCAACGAACACGGCATCGTGTTCATCATCGACGAGGTGCGCGCCCCCGCTTGCCTGTTCCGGCCGTCTTGCAGCTGCAGACTCGCACAGGCGTTGCCGGGCTCACCCGAGACGGATCCCTGGCTGATCACTATCCAGGCGCGTAAGCGACTGAGAGTGTTGAGGTTGCAGCGGCCCGGGACCCTAAACCCTAAACCCTAAGCCCTTGGCGAGTGCCTCCCGGCATGACACCGCCAGGGTGTGCCGGAACCCGCTTCTGTCAGATTCTGGCTTCCTGAAGCCCGGGTTTAGGGTTTCGGTCTCAGGTGCAAGCGGGCGTCGGGCGCACGGGCAGGTGGTGGGGCCACCAGCACTATTGAGGGCGCGGACCCTGACATCTGCAGGATCTGAACGCGGCAGCATACCGCATTTGGGAGACGTAGTTCGGTGTAAACCCTGATACCCGCTTTGGTCTCAGGTGCAAGCGGGCGTCGGGCGCACGGGCAAGTGGTGGGGCCACCAGCACTTCGAGGGTGCTGACCCGGACATCCTGCTGTTCGCCAAAGGCATCGCAAGCGGCTACCCCTTTGCGGGTCTCGCCACCAAGGACGAGCTGTGGGACGGCCTGCCGGCGGGCACCATGGGTAGGCTGACACACCTGAAACCTCAAAATTTGCAACAGAAAGCACAAACATAGTCATCTTTGCGGCCTCGCCCACCGGGGACGAGCTGGGGGACGGCCTGCCCGGCCCTAAACCCTAAACCCTAAACCCGGCCAGCACCATGGATAGCGTACTTCACATGCGCCTTTGCAATCCTGAAACCTTGATTGCAACCGAAAGCATCAACCATAGTCATCTTTGCGGCCTCGCCACCGGGGACGAATTGTGGACGGCCCGCTGCCCGGCCGGCACTATGACAGAACCCACGCAGTGATTCTCCATGTGTTATAATCGCATCCCACCCTTCGCGGGGCTGGCCGCCAACGGACACCTGCCTCACAGTCTGCCGGCTGGCGCCATGTGTGCGCATCGTTTCCAGCATATCCCCCATCCCCCGCTTCGCCGACAGGACGGTCTGTAGCTTGCTTCTCGTGATGCTCGTTGTATACGTGCTCTTTCCCAGCATCGCCCGTAGGGTTTAGGGTTTAGGGTTTAGGGTTGGGCCGCCTTGCGGAGAACCAGAACCCTGGAGAAGAGAGAGCACGTGTGCATTTGCCGGTGCTCAGGTTGCCCAGCAGGATCCGACGTCCTCACCTGTGCTCAGTTTATGCATGTCGTACTGTAGGCGGCACCTTTGGCGGCAATGCGCTTGGCTGTGCCATCGCCACGTCGGTCATCGACACCATCCAGGAGGAGAACCTGCTGCAGAACGCTGCCGAGCGCGGCTCGCAGCTGGCGCAGGTGAGCATGTCAACCCTCCGCATGCCTGCTGCAGGTGCACTGCTGCCAAACTCGGTTTGCTGCTGATCAACCTATTATCCCTGAACCGTCGCTGCGTCACGCTCAGCCTGGTGCAGCGTTGAGGGCGGGCAGAGCCTACACCCTGTGACGCTGCCTGGTGATGCTGGCGCACCGCTGCCACATAGGGTTTAGGGTTTAGGGTGGACGTGCCTGGCCGTGGCCTGGCACATGTCACCCCGTGATCATGTCTAAACCCTGAAATGTTGCCTCGACGCTGCCGCAGGGCCTGGTGAAGCTGGCGGAGAGCTACCCCATCATAGATGTGCGCGGCCGCGGCCTCATGGTGGCCTTGGAGTTTGGCGGCCCAAACCGCCAGGCAGAAGGCGCCGCCTACGGCATCGCCGCCAAGGTCGTGGCCGCGGCGCGTGACCGCGGCCTGCTCATCCTCACTGCTGGTGCGATGCGTGTTGTGTAGAGGAGATTCAGCCAGAAGGACAAACATGTATTGGCGGGCGCGACGCCGAGGCGTGTGCTCCGGCATCGCCGCCTAGGTTGTCGTTGCAGCCCGCGATCGCGGCCCGCTGATCCTGACTGCAGGTGGGCAATGCTGCAACAGTCCCGACTAGTATATGTTTGCTGGGTCGTGAGGCGCAGACTGTAGTGGCAGACAACGCCGGACAGCTGCAGATTCTCTACATAGCTAGGCCTGGGGCTCGTACTCACATTCGCTCAATGTTCTGCAGGCGCGCGCGAAAGCATCCGCTTCCTACCAGCGCTCAATGTCAAGGCCGAGGAAGTGGAGCAGGCGCTGTCCATCGTGGAGGCGGCCCTCGCCGACACCTTCGACTCCACCTGAAGCATCGGAGGAGCCAACAGAAGCATGGGAACAGCCACCAGAGGAAAAGGGACTCAAGATGACGAAACGGGGAAGGTTTCACAAGGCCGAAGGTGGTGGGGAGGAGGTTCATTGCCACATGGAGTGGCGGGGCTCGCCGACAGCCTTGACTTAAACAACTCCGCCTGACAATGCGCAAACACCCGTGGCAGATCGACGGGTGGGGGAACCGAGTCTGGGAGACTTAAAGGGGTTTTCATGGTAGCGCCTCTGGCTGTGCTTCCGGCGACGCCATGGATCGCCGCCGCCCCCGCCGCCGCTGCTCGACCGGTTCCGCCGCAGAGGCGCGGCATGTGGCCGGGCAACGTGTGCTGCCGGCGGTCAAGCTGCATCTCACAGCTGCTGCTGGGCAGTAGCTTGCAGTGCCCAATACACGGGACTTCTGGCTACATATTGCCTGTGGGTTGGAACTGATCGTTGTGGGACTGGCCGCCGCGTGCCTGCAGCATACTTGCAACGCCCGCAGAGACCGGATGGCCACAATGCCGTTGACATGCCTGTGGGCGAAGCGCATTGGGATAAACATGTTGAGTGGCACAGTTCTGGGAGTGAAGGCACGGAGGACTGTGGTTGCAGTTGAGGGGTCGCTGGGGCTCGGTTTTCTGCGCTGGGTTTTTTTTGCAGGCAGGTGGACATTTGATCAAACTGCTGCGTTTGCCATGTTCGTGAAACTTTGAGACGACAGCAGCCATGCACTTGGCCCGCGTGTGATACCCCGACACATTCGCATTTGTTTCAGCAGGCTGGCGCTGCTGTCGCCTCTGCAATCAGAGACGCACGTGTGGAGTCTCCCGTACTCAATGGCAAGCCCTAGGCCTACCGAGATAGAGAGGGGCTCTAGACCTGCTGTACTTCAGCCACATGGCGACGGCACAGCTCCAAACCCAAACGAATGTACAGACTAATCGATTTGCAGGACGCTAGAAACGAAACATATGCTACCCCTTGCTCGAGCCGCCTACTTGCTCAAGCCGCCATGCAGACTGCTTCTTCACATCGAGAAAGGAAGAGCAATCCAATGTGGTCAGCGCAAGCGTTAAATGCAATGACCTTCTTGGGCGGCAGCAACAGCATCGCCAGAGGCAAAACAGCGACACACGGCTGCAGCCTTCTGATTGCCCGACGCCGCCGCCGCACTAAGAGCTGCCAATGCACCGGCTGCGCGCACGGCATGTCGTTCAGGATTCCGCAGCTCCTGCGGCAGCTCTGGGCGGCGGCGCCAGGGTTCATTGTCAGTGACCGCCGCCCACCCAGCCGAGGATCGACGCGCACTCTGCGAAGGGGGAGCATCAGGGTGTTTCGGAATGTTTTCGCCAGCTCGCACACACTGGGCACACACGCCCACAGCTGCGATCTTCCTGGTTTAGGGCTTATACCCACAACGGCCCAGGCAGCGTGTCAGCGCGTGGGATCAGGGGACAGCCCTTGGAAAAGGAGAAGGAGGAGGCGCACCAAACAAGCCCACGACCACCTCGATGACGATCAGCCAGATCACGATCCACTCCAGCCGCGCCGCATGGAAATTGTTCTGCACAAAAAACCCGCAGCGGAGCCTCAGCTGGCTCGGTTGCTTTGTTCCAATGGCAGTTGCGGCACTGCCAGCGCTCCGTTTGGTGCACGATGTGCTCCCGTGACAGGGCTGCAAGCGCTTGGTTTGACGTCCGGAAGCCTTGCAGCGTCAAAAGGCTGCGAATTTCTTTTTTGTAGTGCTTTTTCGCATAATGAAAAAAAATCTTCTTTCACCAAAAATATAAAGCTCACCTGGTGATCCCGCAACATGTCCAGCATCTCCTGCAGCACCTGCATGCGGCGCACAGGAGCAATCAGGTCTCGCAGAATTGGTCAGCGTGCCATAGTGCCTCGAGGCAATGCTGGCCTGGGTGCTCTTCTCCAAACCCTAAAAACTGGGTGCTCTGCTCCAATGCGGCGCGCTGCATCATTGCGGGAAACATCCAGGTGTGACTGCACTGTGGCTTCACGCATCCTGGTGTGTCGGCTGACGAACTGCCAGAACCGGATGTCTTGACACCAAGGAAAGGGCTTTGGGGTTTTAGGGTTTAGGGCGCGCCATGAGCCGGTTGTTGAGGACTTCCACCCGGTTGTCCAGCTCCATGTACTCGCACACCCGCTTGTACAGATTCTGCAAGGCGTCAGGCGTGGTTGCTGGTCATCGTAGTGCGACAGACGAACGAGGGCAGCGAGGCAATCCGAATCGATATCTAATCTCAATCTCAATCTAATCTCAATCTCAATCGAGATTGCTGTCCGGCTCCATGTGCTTGCGAACAGGTTCTGCGGCGGTGGATGGGCGGCGTCACTATGAACGGCGTCGCTTGGGATGACGCACAAACTGCAGCCCTCGAGGCTGCCTCATGCGCAGCATGACGTCAAGAAGCAGAAACCGCTCCTGAGACGTCCAGCACGTTTGGTTTGGCGGACAAGGGTCTGTGAGAGATCCCGTGCGCAGAAAAGTTGCAGGAGCCTCACCTGCATGCTGTCGGGGGCGGACCAGAAGAACTCCGGTGTGTCAAGCACTGTGGACAGCAGGTTGACCGCCGCCTTCTGGATGAACACCTTGCCGATGAGCTGCGCGATCTCCTTCCGCTTCAACGTCACCCGCCCTGCAGAAGGGCGCACGGGGGTTTAGGGTTTAGGATTTAGCGCGCCGCGTAATTGCTTGATGCGCAAAGCAGGCGTCAAGTTGGCTTGCTGGATGAGCGACTTTCAGCGAGCTGCGCGATGACTTTGCAGTACAGCGTCGCCCGCCCTGCAGGTTGTGGGATTGGTTGCACATCTGCCAGGTGTGTAATTCCATTACGTTAGGATTTCTGATATTAGAATAATTAATGAATCATTTCCAAAGTTGATTAACTTTTCAATAAAAGGATTGGTAATGTTTCTAGGAGATCAATAGAAAGATATCAATTTCTTGAATATTTTTCAAAAAACATTCGCGGCAGAGTGTTTCAGAGCAAGCAGCATAGCAGGCAGTCTGCGGCCGCCTCGCCAGCAGCAGCGGCAGCGCAGTGTCTGCATCTGGATTTGCACCACCTGTGTGTCCGTTCGGAAAGCCAAGCAGCAATTCGGGTGAGCGCTTGCAGGAGCGGGATGGCTGACGGTGGAAGTGGACGGTGAAACCGCACCGGTGGTGGCTAGGTTGCCGGGCAGGTGACGCGTCGCCGCCACGATCTCCAGCACCCGCTCCTCAAATACGCACAGCTTCGTGCTCTGCAGACAGGCAGCCGGGGGCGTCAGGCGCACGAATTTTCTGTGGAAACGCTTGCCCCACCTACTCAGCAAACAGCAGGTGGCTAAACCCTAAGGCCATGAGTGCCCCGTCTGCAACTCCAGGTGTGTGCGCGGCTGCGACAGCGCATGACTGATGGACAGTTTGTGCTGCTCCGCAAAGCGACACTCAGGGATGCACTTTCCTCAACTTGCACTTTGCTGTAGCTTGCACTCTGCTTTCTGCGCAGACGGACACCTGCGACAGCGCGTGGCTGATGGACAGCTTGATGATGTGATCGTTGGCGAAGCGGTGGTTGATGGTGATGGTGTCATTCTGAATGTGGGGGCGCTCGCTGGTGGTGTAGTGAAACTGGAACTCGTCGATCTCCAGCTCCGACACGGGCAGCGGGTTCTCCTCACAGGGCACCACCAGGTTGCGCAGAATGTCCTGCACAGCAGGGAGCGATGCGTTGGAGTGTGTGAAACTGAATGACAACGAGCTCTGGCCCCTTCTCGCCCCTTTTCGCAGAACCTTCCCCGAGAAGGATTCGCTGTGCACCGCTGGGCCTGCGGCAACACCGCAGGAGGAGCGCTGCCCCTTGGCCCTAAACCCTAAACCCTAGCACCGCACTCCTGCATCTGTGTCGAAAAATAATACATCATGACACTTAATATAGTATGTTTTAATGATGATTCATTAAGGCCCAGAAGGCGGTGGCAGGCGGCTTGCGTTCGAGACTCAAGTACGCCGGAAGAGAGTCGGACGGCGAGGGAGAACCGTCCAGAACCGCACCTGTTCCTGCTTCTGTGTGAGGCCCCAGAAGGCGACGCAGCCGTAGTCGAAGTAGAAGACGTCGCCGCACGGCATCTCCCCCAGCCTCGAGTACTTGCCGTACAGCACGTCTGGGTAAGCCTGCGAGACGGGCCTGTGCTTGGTTCGAAAAAGTGCGGAGGCAAAAGTTTGGTTTAGACAGGACGGCACGGCCTCTCCCACCCGCAGACCGAGTGTGCTCGCTGTACAGCATGTCCGAAAACGCCTGCAGGGTCAGCAGGGTCAGCAGGCTGTCAAATGTTGATTGGAGCTCTAATAGTATCGACACCATGCACGACCTTGGCGATTGATGCGTGAACGATTGATACGTGAACCCTAAACCCTAAAAGCTGTGCTGCGCGGCCGTCAATGACGCGCCGGCCAGGTGGTTGCCAGGTCTGGGCAAGGTTGTTGTTCCAGCATTCTGCGCCTCTCTGGCTCTGCTGCGGCTGCGCTGCAGACAGCACGCCTGCAACTGCAAGCCTGCAACTGCAAGCGAGCGCGCCCAGGACGGATTTGCAGTCACGTGCAGCTGCAAGTTGGCGCTGCGGTCACGCAGCGTCTTGGACGGCAGGGCCCGGTTCAGCGGGCGGCGCTGAGCCTCAGTTGTGGCTCACGTCACGAGAGCATCACGGAGCTCACGTGCAGCTGGAAGTTGGGGCCGCGTTCCCGCAGCTTCTTGGACAGCAGGTCCCGATTGAGAGTCTCCGCGATGCAGTAGATGGTGATGCGGCCGCGCGACTGCGCCTCCAGGCTGTTCGGCTCTTGCCCCGGCTGCAACTGCGGGTTTGAATCGCATGGCTTGTCAGAAGAGTGTCAGGGTGTAGGGTCTGGGGGTCCTGATGCGGCCGCGCAACTGTCTCCAGGCTCCTCGGCTGCCGCTGGGTGTTGGGCATTGTGAACAGGTGATGCAGGAGGTCCGACGTCACAGCTGGGTGGTAGACGTGAGCATCTTTGGGAGTTAAAGCTGCAGCCGTGACATGACCGCCGCACGCTCCTGGCAGCAGGCATGCTGCCTGACCCTTCCGCGGCTGCAACAAACCACAGTGGCCCAGATATGGGCCGACAGCAGGCACTTCGACGGATTCTGCAAGTCACCTCGGTCAAAGGGATGTGACGACAGGTCCACGGCGGTGTCGTCTGGCCCATTGTCCAGTATGTTTTCTCACACACACACACCCTCAAACTTGGTGCGAGTCTGTTTCATTTGGGCGTTGCAAGATGTGGCGCGCCTCGCTGAAGGAGTTTGACGACAGGTCCACGGCGATGTCGTCCGGCCCTTTGTCTAGCTCGCTGGGCAGCTCCACCAGCTTCTCCTTAGACCTCACGCCGGGTGCCGGCTGCGGAGCACGGCATGCCATCAAGCATGGTCTGACAGGGGGCGCCGTCATGCCGTGACAGGATGCGCCGGGTTCTCTGACAAGAGTGGGTTTCAGGCAACGCCTGCTCCCGAGAAGCAGAGGTCCAGGCGTTGCGTGGCGCCGCACGTGAAGCAACGCCGACAAAGAGCGTCATGCGGTGCGCTCCCGCGGCGCACTGGCATTTGGACATTGTGCTGGGCGATCCAGCCAGTGGCTGCACTGGAAGAATACAGTTTCGAGGGCTACGAGCTCATGCAAGCACCTGACCGGGCGCGATGGTGGGCACCGGCGGCCCCTGCAACCGTACGCCCGGGCCGGCACCACGGCGCGCTGCTGCCTTTGCCGCCGCGCTGGTTTTGCCTGTCGGCGCCGGCGGCGGGGCGTTGCTGCCCGCTGGCGTGCCGCCTGCGGACGCCTCTCCGGCTTCCCGCTGCTCCCGATCCCGCTGGCTGGGCAGCACATCCTGCCCGGGACCCCGCAGAGCGACGTAGCCGGCCTGCTTGGCCTTGCGCTCTGCAAGGTGCTGTCGACTTGACAACATTTTGGAGGGTCTGTAGGCTTCGTCCGGATCCCGATTCCGATGTCGCTCAGCTTGAACGGGCTGCGCACCACGCTTGCGCCACTCGTGCGAGGTGCACGCGGGGCGATTGGTGAGTCCGAAGCGCTGCAGATGGCGCAAGGACGCGCGATCAGGGCCAAGGGGCTGACGGGTGCCTTTCATGGAGGGGTTGGCGACGATGTGCAAGCGCGCTGTGGCTCGTAGCTCTGCCGTCGCGAAGCGCTTGAACGAGGGCAAGGGCGCGACGAATAGTTTCCAGAGCGAGGGATGATACAGCAGGATGATATGCTTTTCGCCTGCACAACCGCATTTATTGACACGCCTATCTGTTGTTGACCGAATTTCACTGGGGCCAAGCTGGTTCTGAGCGCGTATCGTCGGTTTCAGAGATTTCATAAATAACTGTATAGTAGCATTCACTCGGTTTGACAGCATTGCGCAAGAGCTTGAGTCAGCTCTCTGGTGCTTCATCGTAATACAGCAGCAGTAGCCGCAGCGAAGTCCGCGCCGTGATGCATGCATCTGGGCTTATGCCCACTTGCAGGTGCGCAGTGGCCACACAGCTCTCATGGTCCGTAATCACATAGATCCTTGCATATGCGAGTCGGACAACAGAGCTCTTGTAAGTTGCAGATCCAGTGTGGCAGCAGGCATGCGCCTCAGCGGCGGCGGCGCAGCAGCAGCGGCCGCCCTCCGCAGCCTGGCACAGCCGCCCAGCAGCAGCCATGCAAAGTCGCGGTGCAGATGCACAGCGACAGCATGCTCGACATGTCGGTCGGTGTGGCGGGCGCCGCCGCCGCTGCAGCAGCTACGTCAGCGACGCCGGGCAGGACAGCAGTGCCGGGCGGCTGGCGCAGATCCCGCTGAACCAGAGCTGACGCCAGAGGAGGCGTCTGAACTGGAGGAAGCCTTCAAAAAGATGTTCAACCAGGGCATGGGTGCAGAGGAGCCTCAGGTCCCTGATGACGGGGTGGGTGGCTGGAAATCTGTTGCCGTGTCCGTCTGAAGCGACTGCCTGAAGAGACCGCATGGTTTTCTGCCCAGCCTGACAGCGCATTGTGCGGCGAATGCAGCGGACGGGCATGACGTCACAGCAGGCGATTCAGCAGCTGCAGATGGGCACCTGGCGCCTGAAAGGTGCGCAGCCATGTATGTGCACACACGATGCTCGTTTTTTTGGCCACCCTGTTTCACAATGTGCCCTAGCAGATGCACCCAGTGATCACCTAGTCGCATTTGCAATGTTGGCAGGGCTGATGGACCCGCCATTTGAGGCGCTGGAGGCGCAGATCGAGGGCATGTGGCGGGAGCTGCTGCCAGGCGACCTGTCGCTGTTCCCCATGCCACACGTGCGTCCCTCCTCCAGCTTGTCGGCGGCCTCCAGTAATCTGGCTTGCAAATCTGTCAGCGGCAGCGGCAGAGGCGCAGGCGATGGAGCGTGCGGGACCAGATTCCGACGGCGCGGCCCAGGGTTTAGGGTTTAGGCCCAGGCCCGCCAGCTGCTTGGTGCTGCCGCTCGTCGGCACCTCCATCGGCTCTGCGCACACAGAAAGAGGAAGGGTGTAGGGTGTAGGGTTTGCCACAAAACATGGGCCTGGAAGCGCCGGAATGGGTGTGCCGCTGCCCCGCCAGCTGCTTGGTGCTGCCGCCATCGGCTGCTCCTTCGGCTCCCCTGCAGCATGGGCACATTTGGTGCTGAGTTTTGCCAAGTCCTACATGCCATGTCCCACGAAATGTCAGGAATAGGCCACTGTGTGTTAGTCCAGCCCGGCCCAGCTGCTTGGTGCTGCCGCTCATTGTTCATTCGGCTGGTTTGCGGCAGAGAAACACGGATGCTGAGTATCATAACACATGGTCTATTAGGAGCCGGAAGGGGTGAGCCCGCCAAACCCTAAACCCTAAACCCTGAGCCCGCCAACAGCAGCAGCGTGATCAGCAGCACGTGTGGCAGCAGTGGCAGCAGCACGCTAGGACATGCTGTGAATGCTGCTGCAGTATGCATCCATGGCTGAGCCTCGCCCAAGACATAATTGTCTAGGCGCACAGACGTCAAAGGCATCCATGAACCCACTTCACAATGCTGCAGGAGTTTGAGTACTGCGACTTGACGGATCCGGAGCACAGGCTGCGGGTTTCATATCGCGAGGCGGAGCGGCCAGACCGAGGGCAGCCGTTCTCAAACCCCTCCCTCTGCTCGAACCCTTTTCTTGTCGCCATCGCTGCAGGAGCTCAAGTACTGCGACTCAGCGGACCCAGAGCACAAGATGCCGGCGTCGTACCGCGAGGCTGAGTGGCCGGAGCGTGGACAGCCGGGCTACCCGCGCATGCAGCTGGAGAACCGGTGCTACTGCTCCCGCGTTTTCCGCCGCCTGCACATGGAGCTGGTGCACCGGCAGGACAGCATCCAGGCGCGCGCATCCCAGCCACATGAACCGTGCCTCATCGGCGGGTCCCCCGATGAGCGCCCCGTCTTTGCGCTCAGCCACGCAGTCTGGGACAGCGCGCTGCAGCCTCTCTGTGGTGTGTCTTGACCGCCGCAGCCCCCCAGAAGGGTTTAGGATTTAGGGTTTAGGGCGCCCCAAAGCTCTCTAGCACACCAAAGCCGCACCTGCTTTGCTCCTGGCATACTCCCAGAATTGGCGAGACGTGGTGCAAAGGCGTGATGCTGCCGAGTGGAGGTCCACAGTCCCGGGGTGTCGGCCGCCGATGCCGCTCTCACAAACACCTGCAGGTGCTGCACTGCGTCATGTTCCCGCGGCTGGAGTATGACCTACCCATCCTGTCCATGGACATGGTGGGCAAATCTGGCGGCGCGATCAGCCTCGCTGTCATCGACCCCTGCCCTGTGTCGCTCAACCGGTCGCTGCCGCCGCAGTACGCCTCCATCGTGCGGTGCGTTCCATTTCACGCTGCAACTTGGAGCCCGCGAATCTGCGGGCCGTTGTAAGGAAGCTGCACATCCGCCCAATACCAGATGACGGTCCACAGTACTGCTTTTCTGCTCAGCAAGGCGCGTTGTTACTGCCTGCTGATTCCCACCCGCACTTTGCCATTATTGACGCAGCAACGTGCTCACGGAAGACCTCAGCAGGAGGCGCCGCCGCCTGACTGCAGCTGTCTGCTCGAGAAAAGTCAATCCAGTGGGCCATGCTGATGCAGTGACTCTTGACGCCATGCCTCGGCGTTTGCCGCTGAGCAACCTGCAGGAGAACCACGGCATGGCAGCCGACCGGGCGGACGTCCAACGTGACAAATCGGGCGCCTTCACTGAAACCTTAAACCCTAAACCCTAAACCCTAAATTAGACAAGTTTCTCGTGCAGGGACCTGCAGGACGAGTATGGCATGGCGACCAACAGGGCGACGCCGGAGTGGGGCAAGGCCATCTTCTCTGACTTCTGCGTCATCTTGCGCCCCCAGGTGGGCGCTGCCTGAAAAACCCATAACTCAGTACTTTGACTCGAGAACTTCTGTGGCCCCTGGCGGCGCCGGCCGTCTGTGTTCAAATCGTGATGCAGATGAATTTTTGAATTCTGCAAGTGAGTCACATTCTTTTTTTAATTTGCGTCATCCCGCGGCCCCAGGTGATTCATGCACAGGAGGCGCTTGACAGCGGACGAACTTATACACCCCCATATGCTCGCATCGCATTGGCTGATTCCAAGTATTACACCGTTCTCTGGCTAGTTACCGGATTTTTCCTCGTCGTCAACCCCTCTCTCTCGCCATGTTCCCCCATCACACAGTCTCGAATCTGCAAACGCCCAAGACTGAGAGGAAGACTGGAGCAGAGTAAGGTTGAGGAGGGGCACCCTGTGGGGCAAACTGTGAAGCCCACACGACATCAGACTGCATATGAATCTCTGTGCAGGGCGCCGAAGACGTGTCCAATTTCCTGAAGTACGCCATTGCGCTGACGCGCGTGCACCTGCAGCTGGCGCGCCTCGTCACGCCTGTCGTGCAAAACAGGTGCGCCCGCTTCTGCTCAGCGCTTTGACGGGTCAGGAGTTGCAGTGTATGGGTTTAGGGTTTAGGGCGCCCCATACGTGTGCGCGAACGTCCAGCTGGCGCGCCTCGCCACCGCTGTTACACAAGATAAATTGTCGTTGAACCCTAAACCCTAATTTGGCCGCCAGGGTGTAGAGTCAGGTCGCCCACAGGCTGTGGGCGGCATGCTAACCACCGTGCAGCAGGCTTGGCTGGAAATTCTATGGGTGACTATGTATGACGCTGACCATTTCCGGGGTGCGACGTGCGACTCAGCTTTTGCTGAAGTTTGTGTGTGGGTTTAGGGTTTAGGCAGGCTTCCGCTGCTGCAACTGGCTCTTGCATTCCTGCTCGAAGAGGGTTTCAAAGGGTTTATGTAGGATTGAGGGGATCACAAATGCCGCAGGGAGCGGCTGCTGGCTGAGATCCGGCAAGCACTGGACCGCTGCTCTGTCAAGCAGCTTGAATCCTACTTTCTCCGTTGAGTTGGTCCTTTTTCATGCCTTGCTTCAAGACATTGTCTTGTCTGCGCAGGGAGCGGCAGCTGGCGGATATACGGGAGGCGCACGCCCGCTAATGCGCCAAACAGCTTATTTGAGACAGTTTGTATGGCGGGCTGGCGCTTTGCGCCGTTCTCGGCCAGCTTTAGGGTTTAGGGTTAACACCTTTTTCCAGCAACCTTCGTGTCTGAGCAGGGAGCGGCGGCTGGCGGAGATCCGGGCGGCGCACGCGCGCTACTGCGCCAAGCAGCTGGAGAACGACAAGACGACGCGAGTCCTGGAGTCCGGCTTTGGCAAAGCTTTCTCCGACCGCTACATGCGCACCGGTGCGGCGCTCGCAGGGCTATGTTCAGTGGCAGGATATGATATGCGACGCCACGCCACTCCTACTTCGCACCTGCACATGACGTCTCACAGCTTTTGGTCTGTCTCAATACGTCAGCGGGCAAGACGACGCAGTTCATACATGTATTTATGGTTGCCATTCGACATTGCTTGTTCGCGGTTGCAGTGGTGTTCGACGAGGAAGGCATCACGGCGCCGGCATGAAGATTGGATTTCCGAGCGACGGGTTGTGGACACTACCCTTCGCAGTCTGTAGCAGCCTTTTGTTACGGTGTGCGGGTTTGAGTCACGAAGGTGCACGATATCAAGATAATTTCGTTGTCCTCGCAAGCAGGCGTTTGCACCGTCAGAGCATCCAGTTTCATTTTATGGCTTCGGTCCCGGCGATGTCAGCTCCTCCAGACATGGACCAACACATGCACCCAGTCTTGGTGTCTTCTGCCAATGACCAGCAGGCGCAGCCAACCTTGTTTGCGGGCCCACCTAAGGTTTTCTCTGAATACTCGTGCTGGTGTCTGGGTGGCATGTCTGGCGGAAAGCCGAAAACCCTAAAAATCTGCAATGCCACAAAGACAGACGATCAGAATGACGATGAGCTCCAGGAAACCGCCAACTTCCTGATTCATACGCACGCACACGAGGCCACGTCGTCAGCCAGATGCGACTGCACTGCTACACTACCGTCAATATAAACACTTCCGTCGATGTAGACACAGCTGTTCTCTGCATCACTGACGCGCGACCGCCCGGCAAGGAAAAAGGCGTCCCGCGCCTGCAAATGCAAGACAAATGATGTCTGGACCAGGGGCAAGGCAGAGCTGCTGGAAGGCTGGACTTATTTTTGCATCAACTCACAGCTATGGTGTGAAACGATCTGGTCGATGGCGGAACGCAACACCTGCCAGCTTCCTGAGCGCGAGGTATCACTGCAAATTCCATGGGCCTGAGAACATCAGACACGTACGTGGAACTGCGAATGCGAGAAGCTCTTTGGAGGAAACGTGAATGCTTGCGCAGTTGGGGCAAGAGGGCTGCAGGGGAAGAGAAGCCCGCCGATAAATTCAACCCTGAGCAAGGACCGAGAGTCATGATGGGATGTCACATGATGGGATGTCACAAAACAGTGTTTTGGTCAATGGCAGAGCCAGCAGGCAGAACGCTGTGCTGTGTGCTGCCTGACAGGTGCAACAGTGACTAGGCGGTGCAAAACCTCACTGTTCGCCGGAGTGGAGAATAAGCTATGCTGGCTTCAGGGTTTAGGGTTTAGGGTTTAGGGTTTGCTGGCTTCAGCATGCGGTGCGCAGCAGACAACGTCTGGGACACAATGTGTGTGCGGCGGCAAACGCAGGACCCACCAGTTTCGCGGATGAGAGCGGTTAGCAGCGTCTTCAAGGAACAACAAGAAACAAAAAAAACATGCTGAAACCAATCACCGTGGTGCACCTAGCTAGGTACTGCGGTCATCATGGCTCAACATGCACACTCGTGTTGGGCAGCACACGCATGTGTCCGCGCAAGCAAATCGGCCATGTTAGACCGCCTCATCTCCGGCGGCGTGCTCCTGTGACGCCAGCGGCTGCCGGTCCTGCGCTGCCTCGTGGTCGCGCAGCTCGTCCAGGCTCGTCGGCAGGAACCGCCTCCTGATGCCTGCGCATCCGCAGGCGTCTGTCCATACTACAGCTCGGAGATAGGCCCGGGCGTCGGCTGTTGTGCCTGTCTTAAATCGATATCCCCTAATGCACACAGCTCATTATGCTCGCATCCATTTGCAGGCGCGCACCTTGCCCAAAAGGCCACAGTGCAAATAGCGCCATCTGCACGGATGTGACCGCGGTCGGAATGCCGATGATCGTCAAAACCTGCGCGCAAAGTGCCCAAAGCAGTGGAAAGCGGAAAACCACTGCGGAGGCTGCACGAGATGCTGCCAGGAGACATGGGCTGATCCCAGTGTGCCGGACTCATTTCACTGTCCCAAACGAGGTAGAAGAGTCACCTGAACGATTGCCGCCGCCAGGTGCGCCAGCGCCAGCGTCCACCCAAAGAATACGAGCCTGCAGCATTGAAGGGGGTGAAGCTGTTGTGTACCATCAGCAGCCAGCAGCGCCTGCTGTCGAGCGCGAAATTCTGGGAGGGGGGCACCTCGCGCATGTCCTCATTTCGAGACCGAAAGTGCAGCAGCGGCGGCGTTGAGGCCCTCACCACAGGACGTTGGCCGCGATGCAGAAGGGATGCACGGGGTTGTGCCACCACGGAAGCTTCTCGCCAGGCGCCGACACGTGCACATAGTTCTCCTGGGTGACTGTGTCAAGCGCAAAGCTGCGAAAGGGCTGAAGAGTTGTCAGCATTGGATGCACCGCCTGAAATACTCGTCACCTGGACATTGTGCAGGCTGACGCATTAGAACCCTTTATGCGAAAGTGGCAGAAAAGCCTCACAAGGCGAATCGCGCTGCCGCTGGCGCAAAAGGGATGAAGACTATGCCTGCGCAACGAAGGCCGCTAGCTGATAAATGGCGAATCAGGCTCACTCCAATGCGCAGCGCAATTTTGCGGGCGTGTACATTCAGTCTCGCAGGCAGTGACGCTCACTTGTGATCATGCCAATCGCAGCCAGCAGGTAGCCCAGTGCCAGCGCCCAGCCCGCAGTGACCACCCTGCAACATGGTTTCTCTCAGCAAAGGTGTATATGTGATGCATGTGGTGGCGCGGCATGTTGGCGGCACAATGCTGCGCAGTGTGAAACTGTACATGATGTTGTCAGTAGCCTCACCAGATGAGGCGTCGTATGGTTAGGAAAGGCTCTCTGTTCGAAAACACATACAGCTTCTCATAGAGCTCATAGCATCGGTCATACAGATCCTTCCACATTTGGCCTGACATCTTATAGCGCTTGGACACCAAATGCCGGTGATCTCTCCAGTTCGGCTAGCTGACCACCTACAGAATGTACGGTAGCTCAGGGCGAGGCGAAAAATGCACATGTGAGCTGCGGCATCTGCGCTGCGTGCACTTCTGCAGAAGCTGTCTGACAACATGCACGTGCTGTCTGGCAGAAATCGAAATGCCTTCAGCCCGATCATCTCACTTCTGCTCAGCTAGCTTTGCTCACAGTTTGTAACTTCAGCATCTCCTCCAGGTGCAGACGCGAGGTGCTTCGGTGTGGGTGTCAAGTTTATCATCCAATATCACTGCCGATTGAGACCCAGCAGTCTGAACGATTGTTCCATAGCTTTCTCGGTGACCGGCAGCTCTCTTCGACCCACAGCAACATCTAGAATGTTGCAAGAGTACGCTGCCTCCCTGGACTCTGTTCGGGAGGCAGCAACGCGTATCGGGCCATTTGCGCACAAAACGCCGGTGAGGCACTGCTTTGGGACCACAATGCATGGCAGGGCAAAGCGCAGCCACAGGTTTCTGCACAAGAAATCTCGTTCGGATGCAGGTCTCAACGAATGCCACGATCGACGCTCAGGCGGGCCGCCAGCTCTTCTTCAAATGCGAGGTGTTCCAGAAGAGGTGCGGCGGTAGTAAGTTTTAGTAAGTCTTATTTATTTATTTTCATAATATCGAGCGTCGTTGACAGACCTGCGCACAGCTGCCTTCATCACCATCCGATGTTGCATCCGCATAAGGATAAGCCAGAGACGTTGAGTTGTGCGGCTGCAGTGGCGCGTTCAAGTTTCGAGGAGCGTGCAATGCAGTGCAGTCCCTGTCAGAGGAGGATGCGCAAAAGGTGGGACAGTCCTGCTGCCGTCATGGTGACGCACTAAACAATGCATCCACGTTTAGGAATCTCAGCGACGCTGGGTTTACCTGGTTCTGCCACCGCTGCTGCCGCGCCAGCACCACAGCGCATGTTCACGCATGTTCACGCTGCTGCCGCGCCAGCATCACGCGCGTGGTCTGTAGTCAAGATGACAGGAAGGAGTTTCTTCCTCCATGCATGTGCTGCAGGGCGTGGTGACGCACAGCTCCGGCAACCACGGCGGCGCCCTGGCGCTTGCCGCCAAGCTGCGGGGCATCCCCGTTCACGTGGTGGTTCCGACGAACACGCCGCAGTGCAAGATCGACGCGATCGCGGGCTACGGCGGTGAGCGGCCTTTCCAATGTGTTTACAGCGGTGCTTGGGGCGACGCGCTGCTGGCACGCACCGCGAAATGACGTAATTTTCGAAGCTGCAGCTGGCAGCAGTGCAAGCTCCGTGCTTGCAGCGGCACCCACTGATAATGAGGTCCCACACATGCAGAAGACATCAGCATCACACAGCTTGTCATGCCTCGAACTTGAGTCCATCTGTCGTCGCAGCGCGGGTGATCAAGTGCGCGCCGACGATGCATCCGCGGGAGGGAACAGTGGCAGAGGTGCAGGCAGATTGATTATGAACGTGACAGATGTCTCAAGCCTGATTGAGCCCTGCCGTCGCAGCGCGGGTGATCAATTGCGCGCCGATGATGGAGGCGCGGGAGGGCACGGTGGCGGAGGTGCAGGCAGATTGATTATGAGCGTGGCAGATGTCTCAAGCCTGATTGAGCCCTGCCGTCGCAGCGCGGGTGATCAAGTGCGCGCCGACGATGGAGGCGCGGGAAGGCACGGTGGCGGAGGTGCAGGCGGCGACGGGGGCGGTGCTCATACCCCCTTACAATGACGGAGCCGTCATAAGCGGCCAGGGCACCATGGCGCTGGAGTTGCTGCAGCAGGTGGCGTCACAGTCCTGAAGCTGATGGACGGACCAGCCGCGGTTGTGTTCCGCATGCGCTTTCTTCCCAGTCAGTGGGGCTGAGCATGAGTCTCCTTCCCAGAGTCTGCTTATAAAAAGGCTAAACGTAGACTTCCACTTGCAATTCACAAACGTGAACCTTTGAAAGATGAGCGCTTACAAATTTGGTGGTGTCCTCCGTAAAGGACATGGCTGACTGGGCATGGCAGGAAGGCATTTTGGGGCGCCGCTGCCGTCTGTATCCCTAAACCCTAAAGTCAGGACCTTTTGTCGAGGATGTGCTGTCCTGGCGGCGCAGGTGGACAATCTGGATGCCATCGTGGTGCCAGTCAGTGGCGGCGGCATGATTTCGGGCGTTGCCACCGCGGCAAAGGCGCTGCGGCCAGATATCAAAGTCATCGCTGCAGAGCCCACAGGTAGCTGCGCAGCTTTGGCACATGTCGATACGGCAGCGGCGGCGGTCTGCGTGCTGTGAGCTGCACGCAGCGCTTGCCAGGTGAACCCATGTCCTGACACAACCTGCACATGTGCAGGCAACAATGATGCGGCAGACATGGCGGCGAGCCTAGCTGCCGGGCAGCTGCTGCCCTGCCCAAAGCCTGACACGATAGCCGACGGCTTGCGAGGTGCGATGCACGCTCATCCCTGCACATCTGCCTCGGCTGCCACGAATTGGATCCTCCGCAACTTCCTGGACGCCGCCAAGGGGGGCCTTCACCCTGCAGGTCGCATGGGGGACAAGACGTGGCCCATCATCCGGGATCGAGTCGATGCTGCGGTCACCGTCTCGGAGGCAGAGATCGTGGCGGCCATGCGCCTGGTTTTCGAGCGCACAAAGGTACACTGCTGCTCATGCCTTGTACTGACCAGCTTTGGCACCCGCATGGCGTTTCGGCATGCGCTTCGCCCCCAGACAGGCTGACGTTGGCATGTTCTGAGCTTCATGATAAAACTGCTACAACCTTCAAGTGCAGATGGTCGTGGAGCCCAGTGGCGCGGTGGGGCTGGCAGCGGTGCTGTCGCCGCGGTTTGCCGCAGATGAGCGGTTGCGGGACTGCAAGCGGGTTGGCGTCATACTGTGCGGCGGCAACATCGACATGGAGGATTTCTTCGAGGCCTTGCTGAGGCAATGAAGTCTTAGGCCTCCGAGCAGCACCGGAAGTTTGAAGATGCGATGTGACATGCGATGTGATGCAACCCACACTGCGATGATGTAACCAACCTCGCATTCACACGATCCAAACCCCTTGCCGTCAGTAAGGCGCGCGCAAACATGCTTCGGCTGCGCTCGGCCCGTACTCCCTACTCCGCCGGGGGCGGCTTCTGCTATTGAAATATCGTGTCCATCAAAAACGGCACGGCCATCGGCCTGCGGAGTGACGGCGCACAATGTTCTTTCGGCGCTGCCGCACGGAAAAGGCGAACCGTGACATCAGCAGCCCTGCATCAAGTCAAGCGACTACAGTGACGGATTCTGCACCTTGTGGCACTGCACAAGCAGATTGTCAGCCTGTAAAACCATCTCCGAGGGCCAAGGCCAAACGGGGATCGGTGAGTCGATGGGATTGGCCGATCCTGAAAGCTGAATGCGTGAATTTCACAGAAGCAAGTATCCCTTCTTCTCAAGGCTACCATCTTCTCAAGGCCACACTCAAGCTGATGTTGCTCACCCACAGGTCAGCGCGGAGGTTTCTGCCCTGTCGCTGGTGTCGGTCCACAAGCGAAAGGTAGTCGAGAAGAGCGATGAGGCGAAGGCTCGCATTCGGGCTGCGATCAAGCACTCCTTCCTGTTCAAAGGTACACCTGAAGTGAAATTCACTCCCCCGCCTTGACAGCACGTAGCCTGCGCGAGAGCATCAGTCCTGTGGCAGGAGTGACGCCACCAGCTGTGCATTTTTGTGTCAATAATTGCAGACCTGGAGGAGGAGCAGGAGCATGGCATCGTCGACGCCATGTTCGAAAAGACCGCGGAGCCTGGTGAACTCATCATCAGGTGCAGCTTTGCAGTGCTCATGTGCCACATGCCTTGGCAAATCACCACCATGCAGCCGACTCGGCGCGCTGCTCGCTCGCCAGCTGCACATAGTGGGGTCAAGCAGGAAGCGCACTGTTGTGCACTCCAGGGAGGGCGAGGAGGGCGACAACTTCTACGTCATCGAGTGTGGCGAGTATGTCGCCGTGAAGGGCGGCGTGGAGGTGTCGCATTATGACGGGCGTGGCGCCTTTGGCGAGCTGGCGCTGATGTACAACTGCCCGCGCGCCGCCACTGTGCAGGTGAGTCGCAGAGCTGATAACGGTTCGCCCATCCAGCCCCGTATCGCCGTGGCGTTCCAAGCTTGCGCAGGCGCTGTGCAAGATGCACTCTGCCCCTCTCCTGACCGCCGAGCCGAGCCGACAGGCCGAGCCGAGCACCAGTAAGCGGAGACAGCGGCGATGGAACTGACAAACGACGCGAACGCCGTGCAGGCGGTGACGGCGGGCGTGCTGTGGGGCGTGGACCGCGTCACGTTCCGGGACATCATCGTCGCATCCGCAGCGGCGAGGCGAGCGCGTTTCGACGGCGCCCTGGCGGCGATGCCCATCTTCAGCGGCCTCACCCCCGAGCAGCGCGCTGCGATCGCGGTGCGCCCGCCTTTGCATTCGATTGAATTTGCTTTTATCTGGAAAACAGTGTCGTCTTTGCATTCGATTGAATTTTCTTTAGCTGGAAAACAGTGTCAGCCATGCCGCGAAGCATCCTGTGAAAAGGTGCGCTGTGTTTCAGGTCCTGCGCAGTGCAAGTGGGAGTGGTGGCAACATGTAGCGACACTGCACCGTCAGGGGCTCGATCTCACGTTTGCTGAACAGCGCTGATGTCTGCAAGCTGGGCATCCTTGCGCTGCCAGAACATTGAAGGGGCGGCCTAAATTGTCATCGGAATGGTTTATGTCATCGGAATGGTTTATGTCATCGGAATGCATCATGCCGGCCAGGACTGCCTGGAGCCGGAGTCGGCATCGGAGGGGGACTACATTCTGCTGGAGGGGGCGCGGCTGGGCAGAGACGCCAAGTTCTACCTCGTGGAATCCGGGACCGTCCGCTGCCTGAAGACCTACGAGGTGCGACTGCGAGATCTTTCTTCCATGCTTTCCGATCTGAGCTCTGAAAAGCGCCGCCAGACAGCGACGCCAGTTTCTGGCTCGTCGAGGTCTGGCACCGCTGACTGAATCACGAGATGCGGCTCCTGGTGGCCACAGCTTGCCGCCTGCGCTTCTTGGGGGATGTGGCGCTGGTGAATGATGTAAAGCGCAAGCAAAATGCTTGTCTGATGTCGAATCTGGCTGCCCTCAGGACGGCGGCAAGCGGCTGGTTGCCACCATTACAGACGGCGGCTTCTTTGGGGAGGTGGCGCTGGTGACGCATGCGCCGCGCGCCGCAGACTGCGTGGCGGCGTCCGACAAAGTGCGGCTGCTGTCCATGGGACGCGATGCCTTCGAGCGCCTCATGGGTGCGCGCTGACGCACGCATAGATGATGGCAGTACGCATAGCCTTGCAATTGACTCCCCCTGGAGAACGGACGCCCCACCGCATCCTTGACTGAGTCCTCCGGACGCACTCGCTCACGGTAGCCCGTGCAGGATGACGCGTCTCGTGTCCCATTATGCACCCTGTGCCGCATATAGACGGCTGCCGCCGTGCCCCTGACGGCAATTCCCCGGGTCAAGAACAGTCCGCGAGTGTGAGGAGCTCATCCACCGGGTGGCTGACTTCTGTCACATGATGCTGCACTGTCCCGTCTATGTCGTCGGTGCGGGTCACGATGCTGTCGCTGATACCGCAGGCCCGGTGGAGGAGATTCTGGCAGAGAAGGTGCGCGAGTACGAGGAGTTGAATGAGCGGGCGCGGCGGGACAGCGCACGGCCCGCGGAGGCGGCACAGATCAAGGAAGCAGCACAGGCGGGGCGGGCCGCGGCCGCCGCGAACGGCGACGCAGCGCCTGAGGCTGCACCTGCAGCTGGCGACGGCAGCGCCGAGCCTGAGGAGCCGCTGAGTGTCGTGCTCGCTGAGGCGGAGCGGGTTGCGGCTGCCGCATGTGACGACGCGCCTGCTGCAGAGGGGAGCGTGGCGGCGTCTGCAGACGGCAGCCCTGTGGCTCGGCTGCCGCAGGAGGAGGTCAGCGACGGCGAGGAGCCCTGACGATGGGTGACGATTACTTCGTCACGGCCCTTAGTCCCTGACAGTCCACTAGCCCTAAACCCTAAAACCCCAAAGCACTGCTGGCATGTGACAATTGCGCGCGTACTTTCAATGCGCAATTGTTGAGAGAAACTCGTTTGATTGCAACTGAAGTGTCCGTTGTATCCAATGAGAAGCTCAAGCAGAGTGCTGCCCATTCGCTCAAACATTTCAGTCAGTCCAGATAACAGCTGCGCGCAAACGCCTCAGATCCGTGCTGAAGCACATAACAGCTGAACAGTGTGAAAACCAAAAGGACTAAAGGCGCAGAAGGACTGAAAAGGCACAGCAGGCTCGCTTCGCGATTCGTTGGTTCATGTGCTGCTGCTCAGCAAAGCGCGGCACACATGCAGCACGTGTGCTTGGTCACAGCGCCCACATGCGCTCTGCAAGCTCCTTTGTGGAATGCAAGGTACGATCTCGTAAGGTATCTATTGGAGCTGCTCTCCTCCGCTCTGTCAGCCTGGCCCCGAAGCCTCGCCCTCCGTATGCCTCGACACAGAAGTCTGCAGGCTGTCGTCTGCTTCAGCGCCGCCGGCGCGGCGCCGGAACAGCTCCTGTATCTCCTCCAGGTCCAGTCCTGCAGGATACATGAAAACGCGTTCCAGATGGAGGAGTTGCAGGGGCCGACAGCGCATGTGGCACAAGACATGTTGAGCGGTTTAGGGTTTAAACCCTAAACCCTAAATAGCGGCCCGCGCCGACAGCTACTCAATCTTGTGGCGAGCCTTTGCGAGCTCAAAACGTACTCCGAAACGCCTGGCCGTGCATCTTGGAGGTAACAACACCAGGCGCTCAACTCAGGGGCACCGCTGGTTTCCAGAAGCACAGGGTCGACACAGACAGCGGCGGCGGCGGCGGCGGCGTCTCGAACATGACTTGCACTGCAGTACATGCGCAAACCTCACTGGGCCTCACTCTTGGTCTTGGGGAGCATGAAGTAGACCCACACGGCACCCGCGGCGGCATCTCGAAATGACGCAGACAGCAGATGATACAAAACCCTCACTGGGCCTCACCGTTGGTTTCGGGGAGCATGAAGTGGACCCACACGGCGCCCGCGGCGGCGATCAGCGCGTACATCAGGAAGGTGCCGGAGCCGCCGAGGGCGGCGGTCGCAATCGGAAACGTCTGCGCCACCGCAGCGTTGGCCACCCAATTGGCTGTCGCCGCCGCGCCATTCGCCAGGCCACGCAGCTGCAGGGGCAAGGGCGCTCGATTGGAACGGGGCGATGGGGCGGAATGCGC
>JAABUW010001331.1_pt1 | contig 42015 bp, 34 predicted proteins | sample 5560081 | NCBI WGS metagenome assembly JAABUW01 (sample SAMN10711882, study PRJNA513363) | rock metagenome | isolation source: Antarctica rocks | place: Antarctica: Victoria Land, Knobhead sud | reverse complement strand
CAAAGTGCCTATCACACAGTCGACGCTGTGCGCAACTAGTGGGTTCACGCCCGGGCGTCATAATTGGCCCAAGATTGCTCCTTTGGGAAGTGAAGGTCAGATTTCATCCATCTAAGCTTTTTCCATAGCCAAGTGGTACTCATTAAATAGGACTAGGCAAGACATGTCATCCAGTGAATAGAATTATAGCTGCACTGGCGGGCACGAGTTGCAGCTGTCATGTCCAGCCATCCCGAGGGAAGCCAGGTCCCGGATCAGGAAAAGCCGGAGAGACAGAAGCCGTCACGATAGAGGCGTCAATATCACAGCGCTGCTCAATCGAGTTGCATCCCTTTGTACTCCGTAGCTGGTTGAGGGCTGGTCACTTTCAGCTGGGGCCGTTCCCCTTGTGGCTTGCCGGAAGCAAGCAACATGAAATTAGCGACGGTTGATCAATACTTTCGTACTCTACCTAGACCATCTATCTCATTATGTTTCAATAGGCTAGATCTAGTATTTGACGAGGCCATACTTCAGGTATGGATAACCTTGCGATTAGAGGTTGTCAAACATCAACAAAGGATATGCAAATCGTGGCTTGCCATATCCTCGAGTCACGGTCGCTGAAAGCTGTGTGGAAAGGGTGAAGATCGTCGAAAGATTGAGTGTATTTTAGTTGACATTGCTACTTGATGGCGTAAATATCAGCTCGGCGTCTACTGTACAAAGTAAGCTATTCGAATTCGCGTCGGTTTTTAGCTTTCGACCGTACCATAAGCGGTCCTCACCAAAATTAGAGGAGAAAAAGGTCACATCGAGCTTTGAATCGATGCTACAAGTCGATCTCAATAACAAACATCTTACGGAATACAGTCTGTGATGTTGTGCTCAGTAATTATAAGAAGCAATTTAGTAAAGCGCTTATAATATGATCGAAAATTAAAAACCGACTCGAGAGTAAGTAAGCGTATTCTTTACCCCTATTTCATAGTGGGTAGGCCAGAATTTAGAATTTCCAAAATCGAGGGTTCACCTTCTGCAAATTTTGCCCTGCAACCAACCAATTCGCTGAAGAAGTCTAACCACCACCTCACAGACCTTTAATTCCTTTCATTTGATATGTAATATGAGGTTATACAAAGGCGATCCCTTCATGTATATCTGACGTGTTGCAGAATCAATTTCAGCGCCATTTCAGCGCATTTCAGCGCGATTTCAGAGCTCTACGAGTATGATTTCTCCTCTTGCCTTCACTCAGAAGAATCGAATAGCAGTGCATCTACAGCAGAAACTGTCGCCTGAGATCATTGTCGACGTCGAAGAAGTCGATGCTAGAACTGTCAGAAGAATCAGAGCTAGATTAAAAACATATGATCAACACACATCTTCTAATAAAATGAGTGCTCAGAAGTCGATGTTCTTGATTCATTCTGCTGTCAGAATTGATCTTCAACATTTTCTAGAAGATCAGTCATGATCATATTTAAATGAGATGCTATACTATCTTTTTGATGACTGAAACATCATCATCGCTCTTTTCACTCTATTCAACGCTTTAAAGATCATGAAAATCAATTGAAAATGTCTTAAACGAAAAACTTTGAAGCGCTTGCAGAAGTGTCGAAATCTATACTTTTTAGACGTCAGTCAATTCACTCACGAAATGCTCATGTTTCTGAATGAAAGTGCAGTCAATAAACATATGATGCATTTTAAACATAACTGAGTTCTTTATAACATATCATCACGTATAATTCGATCAGTCAAATGAAGCGAAAAATGAAGCATTCTATTGATTTACTGCTCTGACAACATTCTGATCAAACATATACATCAGAAAGATATTTCTGAAGCTCGCTTTGAATGATTTTTGATGAACGAGATACTTTCAAGATGCAGTCACTTTTCAGAGTTTAAATCGATGTTGATTCTCAACAATACTTCTGTGCATCACACTCAAATAAGTGATGTTGATGTTGACATCAAGCTGAGCTTTGCTAACTATCAGTAGAAAGTCAAAGATTTATGTTGTCAGATCAATGTGATCTTACTATATTTATCATTCTACTTCTTTGACTTCAATTCAATTGAAGAGTTCTTTTCAATGCTTAAGATCTGACTCAAAAGACATTACAAACTGATGAAAAACATGAGTTTTGAAGTTTATTTGCTGTTGAAATCATGTTTAGAAACTAATCAAAGTGCGTGCGTGACTAGAATGTTTAATTTATAGAGATAGCTATAACTAAAACTTTAAAAATACAGAAGAAAGAAGGTACAAAAGACAAGAAAAACACACTCTATATAGTAGTTACTCAGATCGACGCTAGTCTCAAAGAGAACGTGTTGAAACATAAGAAAGATGTTGATTTGAAAGATGTTTGTGACACAAAGAAATGTGTTCATCATAGAAATCTGTTGATCATTCGTAACACAAAGAAGTGTGTTTGTCATAAAAGACAATAGAAGCTGATTAGAAGATGCTAGAAAAGAAAAAAGATGCTGAGTCGTATCTGAGTCAAATCTGAGTCAGATTTAAATCAAATCTCAACTAGATTGTTGACTAGTTCTAATCAATTCTGACACATTCGTAACATTACTTCTTTCTTTGAAAATTCATGTTTGCATGAATAGAACAAAATGAAACGCAAATTTTCACTGTTTTTCAATTTAATGTGACTTGTCTGAATAGAGCTTATGAAATTCAACTAGAACTTCTTTCGAGTTCTTGAATTCTTCTTTATCGACATAGTATCATTCGTTGTCTCGATTTAATTCTGTTCATTTGACCTTGTATTGTATTCAATCTTGATAACGTCTAAAGTTCAAAATGTCATTTATCTTTCAATGATCATCATCTTCAATAGTGAGTGATCTGAGAGATTCTGAATGCTGTTCTGATAAAAAGTCATTGAAATAAAAACACAATAACTTCAAGCTAAACACTGAATGCAGCTGCTTTATGCTTATTAATAAATGAAGATGATAGAAGATCTCAACTTTGATCATGATTTGATAAAGTTCTAGTTGTTTGTCTTTCAAATCTTTGCATGATCTCGTTGTTTTGACGTTTTTGAAAGATAATCAAACTCAGTCATTTACTTCATAGTTGACGTCTCATTTATGTTTATTGATCTGAGCTTCAATGATCTGCTTCATCTTTTTCAATTGCTGATGATCAAAGATAAGAAGCTCTTTCATTTGAATGATAATATTATTGACTTTTCTAGCTTTAAGACGTTCGCAAGTTATCTTGTAGTTAGTTGTATCTGAATTGAAACTCATTCAAGAATGAAACTCTTTATTGAAGTAGAATAAAATCATTGAGATGATTGAGAAGATATTGAAATTTTCGCTGAATTTCATCATTGAAAGTCATTTTGCTCAGTCGTTCTGCATGTAATTGCAGTAGATTCTTAGTTTGCGTTCAACATCTTGATTAGCTCATTTCAATTAATCATTGATCTCAGAATGATAAACTGTTGATAAACTAGCTGTGATTCTTAGTTGCTTACAAAGACTTTGTCACATTATTGATATGAATTGAAAGTTTCTGTTTGAAACAATAGAACTAGATAGATCATGAAGTCAATAAATGTTTCATAGCATGATTCAAACTGTTTCTTCGACTGAGATGTCTTCGTCTTCTCAATGACAGAAAACATAGTGACGTTTCTTGATGAGTTGACATATGATTATGCAAATGACGTTATAATCTTCTGATAAAGATAGCTCAGTGATGAAGTTCATAACTATATCTTTTCAGCGTTTCTGTGAAATTGAGAGAGAATGAAAAAGTTCATTGATGCTATTTCTAGATGTCTTGCTTTGTTGACAGACATCACAGTTTCAAATGTAACGTTTAATCGTTGCTCGATGATCTGATCAATAATAGAAACGTTGAACTAGATCAGTAGTTCTTTGATTGTCAGAGTGAGAAATAAAAGACTGATTATGAATTTTCTTTAGCAATTTTGTATGCATATTCTCAGAAACTCAGAGTAGATCTTTTCTGAACAGAACATCATCAACGATCTTGCAGTGTCTTAATTCAGTGCTATGTAGCTTGAGTTTGTTTTCGCTTATAGCTTATTTATACTCATTGCAAAACTCATTCATCTTGTTGACATCTTTTACTTATTGATAGAGATCAACTTCAGATTCAACAGCTAGAACATCTACTCTATCGAGTGTCAGAATGATTTGATAGTGATCTTCAGTATGCTGAGTTGATTCAGAGATGTTAATCAGAAACATTCTGATTAAAGCATTGACTTTAGTGTTCATTTTGCCTGATTGAAAAATGATCTGAAAGTTAAACTTAAATAGAATGTCTAGATAATTGACTTGACGTCGAGTTAACTGTTTGTTTTTCATGAAGATCTTCAAAGTTTGATGATCAATAAACATCTGAATGAGCAGCTCTGTGCATTCTAGCTTAAGTCTTCAATGTTCAAAACATTAAATAATGACTAGCAATTTCTTGTCATAGATGTGATAATTGCATTCAGCGAAAATCATGCTTTTGCTATAGAATGCTACTGAGTGAAGAACATCTTCATCATTGTACTGAAATAATATTTCTTTTTTGACATAGTCAGAAGCATTGACTTTCAGAATAGTCTGTCGTTTTGAATTGAAGTGTTGTAGAACTGAGATCAAGCTGACTTGTTGTCAGAATCGTGTCTAAATAAGTCAATCAGCGAAAGTCAGAGTTGAATAGTGCTTGATCTTTAGAGATAGCTATAACTGAATATTAAGAATACAGAAGAAGATGAGTACAAGAGCTTTTATTTAAGTAATATTCAGAGACTGCGCTAAGCTTGAAGAAAATGTGTTTATGACATGAGTAGAATGTGATGTAGAAAGAAAGATGATGTTGAACAAAGAGATGTTGATGAAAGAAAATAGAGACTAAGTTAGATCTGAGCTAAAGACACTGACTAGTTCTATTCAGTCTTGATACGCTCGTAACATTATCTCTCTCTTTGAAAATTCATGTTTGCATGAATGTCGCTCGTTTGCTTGCTTTCTTATTGAGTTATTTCGATACTAGCGTGACTTTCTTGAGTATAGCACATGAAATTCATTCAAAACTTTCTTGAAGTCATTGAATTCATCTTTATCAACATAGTATCATTCATTGTCTTTATCTAGATCTTTTCATTTGATCTTGTACTGTATTCGACCTTGATAGCGTCTGAAGTTCAGAATGTCATCTATCTTTCAGTATTCATCATCATTGTCATCAATAATGATGAGTCTGAGAGATTCTGCATGCTGTTCTAATAGAAGATCTTCTGAATATGATCGCAGTAGCTTTGAGCTGAACATTGAATGCAGATGCTTCATGCTGATTGATAAATGAAGATGATAGAAGATTCTCGCTTTGACAGTGATCTGATACAATTTTAGTTGTTTGTCTTTCAAATCTTTGCAGAGTCTCATTGTCTTGACGTTTTTGAAAGATAGTCAAACTCAGTCATCTACTTCATAAATGACGTTTCGTCTATGTTTATTGACTCGAACTTCAATGATCAGCTTCGTCTTTTTCAATTGTTGACAATTGAAGCTCAGTAGCTTTTTCATTTGAATGACAATATCATCTGCTTTTCTAGCTTCAAATCGTTCATGAGTTGTTTCGTAGTCAGTCGTATCTGAATTGAAACTTATTCGAGAGTGAAATTCTTTATTGAAGTAGAAAGAGATTATTAAGATGATCGAGAAAATATTGAAATTGTCGCTGAATTTCATCATAGATATTCATTTGACTCAGTCGTTCTGCATGTAATTGCAGTAGATTTTAAGTTCGCATTCAACGTCTTGATTGACTTGTTTCGTCTGATTGTTGATCTTCGAATGATAGACTGTGAATAAACTAGCTGTGATTCTCAGTCGCTTGCAAAGACTTTTTCACATAGTTGATATGAATTGAAAGTCTCTGTTTGAAACAATAGAACTGAGTAAATCATGCAGTCGATAGACGTTTCATAACATGATTCAAATCATTTCTTCGACTGAGATGTCATCGTCTTCTCAATGACAGGAAACATAGTGACGTTCTTTGATGAGATGACATATGATTGTGCAAATGACGTTATAATCTTCTGACAGAAGTAGTTCAGTGATGAAGTTCATAGCTATATCTTTTCAGCGTTTCTGTGAAATCAAAAGAGAATGATGAAGTTCATTGATGCTATTTCTAGAGACTTTGCTTCGTTGATAAGCATGACAGTTTCAAATGTATCATTGAATAGTAGCTTAATGATCTGATCAATAGTAGAAACGCTGAACTAGATCAATGATTCATTTATTGTCAAAATGAGAGATTGAAGATTGATCATGCACTTCTTGTAGCAGTTTCGTATGCATATTCTTGAGAACTCACAGTAAGTCTTTTCTAAAGAGAACGCTGTCAATGATTTCGCAGTTCTTTAATTTAGTGGTATGAAATTTGAGCTTATTCTCATTCATAGCTTGTTTATATTCATCGCAGAACTCATTCATTTGATTAATCATATGCATTTACTGATAGAGATTTGCTTTCAATTCAACAAGTAGAACATTGACTCTATCGAGAATCAGAATAGTCTGAAAACGATTTTCAAGTCGTTGAGCTGATTCAGAGACGTTCACTAAAGACATTCAAGTTAAAGCATCAACTTTAGTATTCATTTTGCCTGATCTAAAGATGATTTGAAAGTTGAACTTTGACAGAATGTTCAGATAGTTGACTTGTCATCGACTTAACTGTTTATTTTTCATGAAGATTTTCAAAGCTTGATGATCAATGAATATCTGAATGAGTAGTTCAGTGCACTTCAGCTTGAGTCATCAGTGTTCAAAGCATTGAATAATGACTAGCAATTTCTTGTCATAGATGTGATAATTGATTTCAGCGAAAATCATGCTTTTACTGTAGAAGATCATCGAATGAAGAACTTTCTCGTCATCATACTGAGATAGTATTTCATCTTTTACATAGTTCAAAGCATCAATCTTCAGAATAGCTTGTCATTTGAGATTGAAGTGACGAAGTATTGAGATCAAGCTGACTTGTTTCTTTAGATTGTCAAAGACTTAAACACAGATCTCGTTTCAAACAAAAGACGTGTTTTTTCTTGTCAGCTGAGTGAATGATTTGACTAGCTTCGAGAAGTTCTTAATGAAACGACGATAGAAGTTAACAAATCTCACGAAGCTTTGAATTTCTTTTAGATTGGTCAAAGTGATTCAACTGACTATGACTGTCACTTTGCTGAGATTCATACGAAGATTTAGTTCTGATACAATGACTTCTAGAAAGACAGTCTCTTTTACATTGAATTTGCACTTTCAAATATTCATCTGCAGTTCAGCTTCGCGTAGTCGACTCAATACTAGTTTGACGTAATCTCTATGTTTCTTTCTCATTTTGCTATAGATGAGAATGTCATTTAGATAGACTTGACAAAAGTCGTTCAGAAAGTCTCATAAAACATCATTCATATATTACTGAAAGAAGATTGATTCATTAGTCAGTTCAAATGATAGCATCTTGTATTTATATGCTTCTAAAGCAGTGATAAAAGTGATGTAATTCTCACTATCAAGATGCATTTGAAGTTTGTTGAACGCTGATATGATGTTCAATCTAGTCAGATGCTTGCAACTCACTATTTTATCAATGATCTCGTCTATCAACGATAGAGAATATTTATTTCTTTTGAAAATGACATTTAGCTTTCAATAGTTCACGCAGAATCGAAAATCTTCATTTGCTTTGAGAGCGAATAGAACGGGAAAGAAATAGAGAGTCTGACTAGAAGTGATGAATCTTTTTGACAGATTCTCGTTTAAGTACTTCTTTACTTTCAGAAGTTTGACAGAGAACATTCAATAGACTCGACAGCGAGAAGACGTTAAATCATTAATGAGCTCGATTTTATGATCATAGAAGCGATGAGAAGGTAGTTTATTCGATTGAGCTCGATCAAAAACATCTAGAAACTCATGATATTTCGATGACAGCTTCGCTTTAATATCTTTCAAATTCTGAGTCGTTTCATTGATTGAAGAGATGTTTAAAGCGTTCAAATCGCACTAAGTATTGTACGCGATTTTTCTATTGATGTTTGTCATGAATAGAGCAAAGACTTCAGTCTGATTCTTCTTTGAATGATTCAACAATGTTTTGAACGAAGCTGCATCTATACTTTGAATCAAGAATGATTCTTTCTTAGTTGTAGTTGAAACAGATCATTTGAGCATAATAGAAGTCTTAATCTGAATGATAAAAGAGAACGAAGTTGATCGCGATCAACTTGAGTGCTTTGAATTGAGAGAAATCAAAAAAATCGAAATAGAAGTATTTAATTGATTCGAAAAAACAATGATGTTGTTTTGCATATTCAATAATATTTCGTTTTTGTTCATTCAGAGCTTACTCAATATGACTTCATGATGATTGATATCAACTATCAGCATTGATACAGTCAATTTCTTATGACTTTCGATGATAAGATTGAGTAGAATTTTATGAATGATGATTTTCTTAAATATCTTCTCATCATAGTCTCTTATTAACTTCTCTTTTGTCAATGATATAGATTGAATTTCTAGTTTCTTGCATACTCTATTAACTAGATTAGCATGTATGAGCATATGAGCGACTGAATCACTGTTTATCAGAGAACAAAAACTAAAAGATTAATTCTGAGAGTTGAGAAAGACGTCAATTAAAAACAACTTTTCAAAGTAATTCTCTTCTGATAGAATTTCGTCTAGTTTGCACAAAGATATAATCTTTATCTCTTTAATGACTTTTGAAGAGATGACTAGTTTTTTGAATCGAAATTCAAATTGAAATCGAACTCAAAATGATTGTATTCATTGTTCACTGCATTGATTCTAGTAGATTGATCAGAGCACTCTCTAGAGCTATGATCTGATTTATGACATATGAAACAGGTTTCAACTAGAACGTCTGCTTCTTTGACGTTAGTTAAAATCGCGTCACACGACTTTAGATGATCAGGTTTTGAATGATCGACTGACTGAGTAACAACAGCTTTATGAAAGATGATCTTTGACAGATCATCAACGCGTTTGATGAGATTGACTTTGTTCTTGATTTCTTGAATGACTCGCTGATCATTATTCAAATGAATCAGGTAGAAATGAATTTCTTTGAGAAAATCAGATTGAACTAATTGATCTATTTAAATGAATCGAAGACGAGAGTTTATTTTATCTTTCAGATCGATGATCAGTTGCTTTTCATGATACTTCAGATAGAAAGATAATCGTTGAAACTGAGTGTAAAACTCGCTGAACTTCTTTGATTCTTGAATCAAGTTGTAGTATTCTCTACGAAAGTTGACTTTCTTATCTGAATCATTGAACAACTCAGCTAGTTCTTTCAAAAGATTATTGATGATCTTATAGAAATTGACACAGTCATGTTTACGTCTAGATTGAGCGACATCAGCTGCGTCATTGAATAATCTGAAATGTACATAGCTCAGTTTGACTCGTTCATTTGAAAAGAGATCGACGTTGATCTCTAGTTTATTCTGAATTTTGTCGTATCAGTTTTCTCAAGTAGAATTCTTTTCGTCAGTAAATCAGAAAGAATCAGGTATTTTCTGAGATCTAGAACGCTCAGAGTAGGTGAAATCAGAAGAAGTGATTTCTTTAGTTTGAAGTTTAGTCTTCAACTTTTTGATTTCGTTGTCTCATTGTTTACTCAGCTCATTGAGTCAATCTGTTTCTCTGTCGAGAATTATGCATCAAGTCTTTCAGTTTTCGATAGAAACAGAAGATATTACTGTTTCAGCAAATGACTTGTCATCTTCATTGATGAATGATTCAGCACTAGAGAGTTTCAATGAATCAGTCTCAGAGATTTAAGAAAAGTGACTTTGAAATTCTTTGAAACGTTCTTCGATAGATGAACGTTTTGACATGATGAAATTTGAAGAAAGAATGAGATCGAGTGAATGATGATGCTTGACAGTATTAATGAAGACGTATGATCAAGTGTTTAATCTTCAGAAGAGAATGTTGTTAATTAGAAGAGTATTTTTGATTTGTGAGTTTTTGAGTGATTCTCAAGCAATTCACGAAGATTCTTTATCATTGATTCTCTTAATCGAATTAAACAGCTTATTTTCACTCGTCTGTTTCATGAGAATGAGTTGATTCTCTTGATCAAGTGAACTTTGTGTACTTAGTGAGCAATAAGTTGTCTAGCGATTCAAACAGTCTTGTCGTTGATTCTATCAAACTCTTTAATGTTGTTCAGTCTTTTGATTGCGTCAATCATCAGATAAACGAATTTCTTTAGACTCGTTCTGTCTGTATGAGTATGTTGAATGAGTAATGAAATCAGTATCATGTGATTAATGAATTCTTAATATAATGTCAGAATCGTGTCTAGATGAGTCAATCAGCGAAAGTCAGAGTTGAATAGTGCTTGATCTTTAGAAATAACTATAACTGAATATTAAGAATACAGAAGAAGATGAGTACAAAAGCTTCTATTTAAGTAATATTCAGAGACTGCGCTAAGCTTGAAGAGAATGTGTTTATGACATGAGTAGAATGTGATGTAGAAAGAAAGATGATGTTGAACAAAGAGATGTTGATGAAAGAAAATAGAGACTGAGTCAGATCTGAGCTAGAGACACTGACTAGTTCTATTCAGTCTTGATATGCTCATAACACTTGTTTCTTTAAATCATTGAAAACTTGAACACAGACTTTGTTTCAAACAAAAAGCATGTCTTTTCTAGTCAGCTGAGTGAATGATTTAACTAGCTTCGAGAAGTTCTTAATGAAACAATGATAGAAGTTAACAAATCTCACGAAGCTCTGTACTTCTTTTAGATTGATCAATGTGACTCAGTTGACTATGACTTTCACTTTGATAAAGTTTATACGAAGATCTTGTTTTGATACTATGACTTCTAAGAAGATCATTTCTTTTACATCGAATTCGCACTTTTGAATGTTTACTTGTAGATCAGCTTCTCATAAATGAGCTAATATTATCTTGACATGTTGTTTATGTTCTTGTTGAGTTTTGCTGTAGATAAGAATGTCATCTAGATAGACTTGACAAAAGTCATTTAGAAAATCTCATAAAACATCATTCATATACTGCTGAAATGAGGCAGAATCATTGATAAGATCAAAGAATAACACTTTTGATTTATATGCTTCTAATGCAATAATGAAAGTCGTATAGTTCTCACTATCGAGATGCATTCGTAGTTTGTTGAAAGTCGAGATGATATTCAATTGAGTCAGATGCTTGCAATCAACTATTTTGTCAATCATCTCATCTATGAGCAATAGAGAATAGCGATTTCTTTTTGTAATAGCATTGAGCTTTCAATAGTTAATACAGAATTGTAGATCTTCATTTGCTTTTAGAATGAACAGAACGAGTGAGAAATACAAGACTTTGCTAAAGATTATAAATTCTTTGAAAAGATTCTTATTCAGATATTTCTTCACTTTCTGAAGCTTGTAAAAAAACATTCAATATGCTCAACATCAAAAGAACGCAGCATCACTAGTAAGCTTTATCTTATGATCATAAGAGTGATGAGAAGATAACTTGTTTGCTTGAACTCAATCGAAGACATCTAGAAACTCTTGATATTCTGATGAGAGCTTGACTTTAATGTCTTTTAGATTCTGAGCTGTTTCATCAGTAGAGAACATGTTTAAAACATCTAAATTGCATTGAGTGTTATAAATAATTTTTCTATCAATATCTTCGATGAACATAGCAAAAATCTCGATGTGATCTCATTTTGATTGATTCATTAACGTTTGAAAGAAAGTGACATTTATGTTTTGAATTGAGAAGAATTCTTTCAAAATGATAGAAGCTGAACACTTTAAAATCTTGTGAGCAACTGAAGAAATTAAAGTTGATCATGATCAACTTGAGTGTTTCATAATTGAAGAAACTGAAAAAATCGAAATAGAAGTATTTAATTAATCAGAAAATACGATAGTATCATGATGCATATTCAATAATATTTCGTTTTTGTTCATTCAGAGTTTGCTCAATATAGCTTCATGATGATTGATATCAGCTATGAGCATTGATACAGTCAATTTCTTATGACTTTCAATGATCAGATTGAGTAGAATCTTATGAGTAATGACTTTCTTGAATAGCTTCTCATCATAATCTCATATTAACTTCTTTTTTATCAGCAATATTGATTGTATTTTGAGTTTCTTGCATACTTTATCAATCAGTTTGTCATGTATCAACGTGTAGATGATGAAATCACTGTCTATCAAAGAGCGAAGGCTGAAAGAATTGCTCTGAGAGATAAGAGAAGCATTGATCAGAAATGACTTCTTAAAATAGTTTTCTTTCGATAAAACTTCAATTTGACTGCACAAAGATATGATTTCTATCTCTTCAATGACTCTGAAAGAGATAGCTAGTTTTTTGAATTTGAATCTGAGTCAGAGTTCAAACAATTGAATTCATTCTCATCATCTAATGCATTGACTCTAGAAGGTCGATCAGAACACTCTCTAGAAATATAACTCAACTTGTGACAGGTAAAACAGATTTCAGCTTGTACATCTGAGTCTTTGACGTTAGTCAAAGTCGCGTCACACGATTTTGACTGATTCACTGATATAATGACTTCAATCTTTCTATAAAAGAATCTTGAATGTTCATTTGCAAAGATGATCTGCTTTCTGACTTTGTTCAGAGATTTCTTTTTCTTGATGTCATTCATGACTCGTTGCTCATTATTCAAATGAATCAGATAGTCATGAATTTCGTTCAGAGATTCTGACTGAATTAATTGACTACTTCAAGCTGCACGAAGATGATAGATTATCTTGTCTCGTAAATTGACTATCAACTGTTTTTCGTGATATTCTAGATAGAAGAACAGACGTTGAAACATCAAATAGAAATCACTAAATTTGCTCTTTTCTTGAATGAAATTAGCATATTTTCTTTGAAAGTTTGTCTCTTTGTTGAAATCATCATATAGCTGAGCAAGTTCATTTAACAAATCATTGATCATTTTATAAAGATTCAATGAATCATGTTGATGTTAAGCTAAAGTAGCTTTGACTGCGTTTTCATTGATTCTGAAGTGAATATAGATCAGTATGACTTTATCAGTATCAAAATGATCGACATTGATCTCTAGCTTGTCACGAATCTTTTCTTGTCAATTATCTCAGAAAGATTCTGTTTCATCAGTAAATAAAGATGAATTTGAAAGCTTTTGAAATCGCTTGAATGAATTGAACATGATGAAAGAAGTAGAAGTATCTTCTTTAGTCAATTGCAGTCGATGTTGTAGTTTCATCATCTGATCTTGAAGCTTTTTAAGATTTAGATTCGATCATTCTTTTGCTTGATCAATTTCTTTGAAACGAGTCTTTCATATCTGTTCGCTGAATATTCTATCAAATAGCTCACAAGCTTCTACATTTAGATCTCGTTGAGTTTGAAGATTGTTTAAATCTTCTAGAAAAACTTCTGAGTCTTGTTCAACTCAGTGTTGTAGCTGCTTTACATTTTTGATATTTCAGAGAATAGAGACTTTCAGAGATTCATCAAGTGTCTGAGAGTGAGGTAAGAATTGATGATGTTTTCATACAAAGTCAGTTCTAAGAAATTTTGATAGATGAGAAGATAACTTGAGATAAATGACTGAATCAAGACTTTGATTACTTTCAAAGAAATCAAGTTGAGTATTTACAGATGATCAAATCATGATGAAGATTTTGATGATCAAGTGAATGATGATGTTTAATGATAGATAGTGAAATCATTTGTTAAAGTGTTTAGTCTTCAAAGAAGAGTGTTGCTGATTTGAAAGAGAGTTTTGTGATTCTTTAGCAATCAAGATCTTAATTTCTTGATTCTATTAATTGATTTGAACTAATGCTACTGACTGAGCGATAAATTCTCTAGCAATTCAATGATCATATATTTTCGTTGATTTTATTGATTTCTTGATGTTGTTCTGTCTTTCGATGTCGTCGATCATTAGATACACAAACTTCTTTATACTTGTCTCGTTGTCAGTTGAGTGAATTTGAATGAGTAATGAAATCAGTATCATGTGATTAATGAATTCTTAAAGTAATGTTGAGATCATGTCTAGAAACTAATCAGAGTGCGTGCGTGACTAAAATGTTTGATTTATAAAGATAGTTATAACTAAGACTTTAAGAATACAGAAGAAAGAAGATACAAAAAACAAGAAGAACACGCTTTATTGTAATGATTGTTTCTTTAACAACACAAGATATATACAGAGATCAAACAGTAATCACTATTACTAGACTTGAGATCTGAAGATAGCTGAGACAATAATATGTATTGACTACTTACATGAGTTGAGCATGAAGCTTCTATCTAAGAAAACGATCATCATTATATAAACAAAGAAGATTCGTGCAATCGTCTGAGTCACTGAGTGATCTCGTTGACTCAGATTCTGAATCATGAGAGTCGCTTCATGATTTCAATGATTCTCATATAATGAATCATTAGCATGTGATCATGATCTTACTAGCTCAGAGTTCATCATGCTGTGAACTACGTCTTATTCTGTCGTAGTTTCTATCTCAACTCAAGTTGTGTTTTAACATTAAATCTTCTTCAAGATTTCTGTTCTCAGAAATCATCGTTTCTATGTATTTGAATCAAGTATTCAAATCGTCAAGTTCTATCACAAAGCATCGTCGTCTTTTGAAGAAACTTCGTCATAACGATAGTTCAGTTATGCGTCTTTGCAATCTCTGATTCAATCATTTCATGAAGTGTCATGTTGACACTGACTTCAATCATTGTGTCGAGTGTATGCATCTAGATCGCAAATGCAATCTGATCATCTCAGAGACTGAATGAGAGTGAGTTCGTAAGAAATGAACTCATCTTTGTGCTGAGCTGAGTGAGACTCTGACTAAAGCAGCTCATCTGCAAAAGCAACAAGAATTGATTGAGTCTTGCTGAGAGAATATAATGCAACGAAAGTTCAAGAATATTGAAGAACTCGAGAAGAATGAACGTCGTTGAATGACTGAGTCGTTTATTAGTGATCTTCTTCTTAACGTCGATTTCAAACAGCTCAAAATTTCTTCTGATTTCGACTAATTGTCGAGTTTCTTTGCTGAAATTGTTGAAGAAGCTTTTGACAGTTCTTGAGATTTTTCTCTGATTTTCAAGTGTTCTCGATATGATCATAATCTTTTCACTTGATCAATCAATGAGATTGATCTATGATGTCTTGCTGATCTAGTATATCTTCTACTTCGTATTTGACGTTTTGACTCTTCAAATCAATTTCTGAAGATTCTGTCTGAATTGATGTATTCGCGTTCGCAGATTTCAACAGGCAAATATGAAATATCGAATGTATTCTCATAGATGCTGACAGATTTAACTTGTAGTTAATTGATTCTTTGATCTCTAGAATCTTATAAGATTCTAGCTTCATGTGATTCAGCTTGTTACTTGATCTTTTCGTTTTGATGTTTCGTCTTAGAAAATATGCTTTGTTCTTCTCTTTAAAAGTAGATTTTCTATCTCTTCTTTTATTGACGTACAGAGTCATATGCTTGCTGAGAAACTGTATGTTCTTTTGTAATTCTTTTTGTAGCAGCTGCAATTGTTCTATCTGTAGCGTAGCTTTCTGAGCTAATTGTGCAAATTCACGCGATTTCTTAAGAGTTTCTGATTCAAACTTGTAGTTTGCAAAGAATGATGACACGCTGATTACTTCTGTTGTTGTGCTATTGAAAGTCAACTGTGCTACTGATAGTAGCTGTACTCAATCATTCTGTCTATAGTTAATATAGCATCTGAGATACTGTTTCAGTGTCTGATTCATTCTTTTCGTTTGTTCATTCGTCTGCAAATGATAAGCTGTTGACAGCTTATGATGAATTTCTAGCTGATTCATCAAGAATTTCCAGAATTTAGATGTGAAGAGCTTGTCTCTATTTGAAATTATCTCGTCTGATAATTCATGATTTGCTACAATCATTCTCAGAAATGTGTAAGTCAAATCTTCTGCGAATGTTGCTTTCTTATATAACAAGAAGTATTCATATTTGATTAATCTGTCTGTTATAATCAATATAGAGTCATACGTTGTTTCGATGACTCTTTTCTTTGACTTAAATAACTTGACTATAAAGTTCAAAGCTATGCTTTTCCACGCATGATCTGATGTGCTGAGACTTTTCAAAAGTTCATAAAGTTTATGTCAATTGTGTTTTGTACAAATACACACATCGCACTTTCTAATAATATCTTCTATCTGTTTTCTCATCTTTGAGAAATAGTAGATTCTAGATATTCTCTCAATGATTTTATTCAAACTCTGATGTTCATGTATCATTGACTTGTGATGATCATTTATCATCTCTTATCTGCATCTTGTTGAAACATAGATCAGATCTTGAAATGTTAGTATTTCATTGATAATTTCAAAGTTCACGTTGTTCTTGATATTTTTTTTAATATCTTGCGCGACTGAGTTCTTCACTAGCTCTAGCTTTACTGATTTCTCAAGATCTTTGTTGTTGATTCGTAAAGTAGCTGCGTTTTGTCTATTATAGACAATTGAATCATCTGAGTTCTCTTGCAAGATAGTCTGATTTATCTGTGATCTATCTGTCATGTGATCTGCTCTTCTACTCAAGACGTTGATCTTTGAGTTTTCAGATCTCTTTCGATATTGAATTTGAAAGTTGTATGATGACAACTTTTTTGATCATCTAATCTGTCTTCGATTTAGAACTTTCGTGATCGTAAAGTATAGCAGATTCTTATGATTTATATATACTTGAACCTGATGTCTAGATTCTTTCAAATACACTCTTCATTGTTTGAAAGAGTCAACAATAACTAACAGCTTCTTGTCATGTATCTTATAGTTCAATTCAGCGTCTGTAAGCTTTTTACTGTGAAATGCAATGAGATGCAGACGTTTCTTGTCATCTGATTGACTGATACATGCTTCAATAACTTCGTCTGACGCGTTTGTCTCAAGCGTAATGAGTTTTTCTGATTCAAACATGATCAGTACTGACTGAGAGATGAACAATTTCTTCAGCTTTTTGAAAGCTTCTTTTGCTTTCTCAGTTCACACAAACAATATATTCTTTCTCATAAGATTTGTAAGTGACGAGACAATTCTGAAGTATCTCTCTATAAAACGTCTATAAAAGTTCGCGAATTCTAGAAAGAATTGAACTTCGATCTTTAACTTTAACATCGATCAAGTCGTAACAGCTTCTATCTTCTTTAAGTTCATTCTTAGACTTTGAGATGTGACTATGAATTTCAAAAACTGTACACTCTGTACATGAAACTCACTTTTTCCTGACTTGATGCGCAGATCGACTTTCTTCAAAGTCTGTAGAACTTTCTTAACATGTCACACATGTTCTTTCTTCGTCTTTGAGTATACTAATATATCGTTCAGATATACTATGATGAATTGATTCAGATAACGTCGTAACACATTATTCATAAAGATCTGAAACGTGACTGAAGCATTGATTAAGTTGAAAGACATGATCAAATACTCATAATGTTCTAGTCGAGTGCAAAAGACTGTCTTTCACTCATCTTTTTCTTTAATTCGTATTCAATTGAATGCTTTGAGTATATTGAATTTCATAAATCACTGTGTTCTCTGCAATCTATCTTGCAGTTCTGCTATGAGCGATAACAAATAACTGTTTTTAATCGTGATGTTATTCAGTGTTCTGTAATCAACACATAGTTTTAGACTTTTATTTGATTTTGAAACAAACAAAATTGAGTATTCTGCTGATGACTGTGATTCTTTAATGAATTTTTTTTGCATGTTCTCTTTCAGATATTGTCGCAAAACATTGAGCTTTTCTGTCAACAATGAGTATATGAACTGTTTCGTGAGTTTCTTGTTGTCAACGAGCTTAATCTCATGATTTCACGATTGATGTTTAAGTAGTGCCTTCTGATCACTTTCTTTCTCAAACAGAATCTTGTATTTCTGATATTCTTTAAAGATAATAGCAATAATGAGATTCTTCAAGTGATCATTCTGAATCTCTCTGCTTCATAACATCTGTGCATCATTGATTTCTCTGAACTCTTCGCGCATTTCTTCGCTCATCATGATGAATATCTTCACATTTTGTGATGACTTCAATATCAAATGCAATCGCGTCGCTTCTGTATTTAGAAATGCAATTGTCTCGTTGACTCAATCGATCATCGAATTGATCATATGAAGTCATGATATGTCTAGAACTATATCACTGTCTGACTGCTTCGTAACATTTAAACGTAACTTTTCTCAATGTTGTTTAAGTCTCAAATGAATGAGTCAAGTTTCTTGATCTATTAGTTCATTATTGTACTTCATGAGTGTTTCATTGAAGTTTTGCAGATTGTAAGATTCTTTCTTCTTCTGCGTAGATATTTGCGCTTTTTCAGCAAATTCTGAGAATATGTAATTTCTCATGCAGTCGCTGTTTATGAATAGTCACGCTGCGTGATCATTAACTTTGATTCAGACTCATAATTGCGACGAGTCATTGATGAAGATAAATATGCTTTCAATTTTCAATCTTCGACTAAACTTCTTTGATGATTTGTCAATTGAAGAGTCTTCTAGTTTTTTGAACTAGAAGCTCTTTTCTTTAGTACTTGTTTTATGTACTGAAATCAATCTGAATTGATCTTCTTAAGTGAATATTTCTTCGAATCACACAGATCAAATCTCTTTTTGATGACTTTTGTCATCTGTCTTAACTTTCTGAATATGTGATTTTCATTGAAAAGTACATATTCTTCTTGTTTGATGAACTTGACTTCTGTGAGTGACTTTCTCATGACTATGTCATGATATTGAATGTTTTTGCATGATGCAATCGACTCATCTTGCATAGTGTTGTAAATAGCTTGATGTATATCATTCTTGATCTGTTGCATTCATTATGAAAAATCTTTCTCTTTCTGCTTAAAGAGAATGTACAATTCGTTGTACATGCTTATAAAGCTTGCTTAACTTGTAAGCTTTCTGAAATCTTTCTTTACTTCAAGATGATCTTCTTCTTGATTGAGAGCATCTTCTGCTGTAATAGTGAATGCTCGTAGAGTTTCACTAAGTCGATTTTCTTCTTCGACTGCTTGATGAATAGCTTCTTCAATGCTGTTCAACCTGTTCAAGTCATATGCTTCGCTGTCGAAAATCTTTGATTTTGCAATCATAGTGAACGAACTTTTGTCACTATTCTCATCATGCACTTTCGATTGACGATGAGTTGCTGCGTAAAAATGATTCTTTCGCAAGAGTTTCAAGTATTATTCAGAATCTTTCTTATTGCTCAGGTGAGTGCAACAATTATTCTTGTAACATGCTGTTTATGACAACGTTTGATGCTTGTCTTTCTGATCTTCTTTCGTTGTTGCAAAAGATCTGTCTTGCTTATCATAAGACTTTGACTTGTTCTTGTACTTGTTCTGAGTACAATTTTTGAAGTAATGACTCAGCTTTTTACATATGTAACATGTCTTGCTTTGTTGAACTGTTTTATCACAAGCGTTCATTGATATCTTTTGAGTTGCATCTAACTTCATAGGTTGAGAATCATAGTATGACTATCGTCGTTCTTTCTTGAACTTTCGACTCAATACTACTGACATAGTCGATTCTTTACCTTTTTTCAGACGTCTTTTGTACTGTCTGTTATTGATGATCATCGCTCTGAATATCATCTTCTGCAAGTTAGCAAGTTTATTGATTCTAGTGATTTCATTCTTGACTTTCTTTTGCAGTCTCTGATAGAACTGACTGATGAGAGCTGCATCGTCTTATTTCATATTCATCGCGATATGCTGAAAGCTGATTGAATAAGTCGCTGCGAAGATTTTCTGCCGCAGATTGTACAACTGTTGTTTCGCTGTACATTTCTTGTCAATGTCTTCAAATACTCTTCTTAGATGTTTCTCAAACGTCTGAGAGTCACGAAATATCATGTTGATTTCTTCTTCTCGTTTCTCTGATTTCTTCTGCAGGTAATTCGTTAGATAGTGATGAAATCATGTGAATGCATTATCTCTTAAATAAATGAATGCAAAGAGTACTTTGTTCTCAATGAACTTGAACTGAGATGAGTGTCGTTTGACGTATAGCTCTATCTGTACTAGATATGCTTCAAGTTTATTTCAATCATCATGATACAAGTTCAATGTTGAGATTTTGATCTTATCTGCGCTGAAGATGCTTACTTCTTGACTGAGTGTGACTCATTCTGACTGACTAGACATGATTGAAAGAAATGAACGTCTTTGATATCTTGTGAAAGAATGATGCTCAAAGTGTAATGATTATCTCTTTAACAACACAAGATATATACAGAGATCAAACAGTAATCACTATTACTAGACTTGAGATCTGAAGATAGCTGAGACAATAATATGTATTGACTACTTACATGAGTTGAGCACGAAGCTTCTATCTAAGAAAACGATCATCGTTATATAAACAAAGAAGATTCGTGTGATCATCTGAGTCGTTGAGTGACTTCATCGACTCAGACTCTGAATCATGAAAGTCACTTCATGATCTCAATGATTCTCATATAATGAATCATTAGCACGTGATCATGATCTTACTAGCTCAGAGTTCATCATGCTGTGAACTACGTTTTATTCTGCCGTAGTTTCTATCTCAACTCAAGTCGTGTTCTAACATTTATATAGTAGTTACTCAGATCAACGCTAGTCTCAAAGAAGACGTGTTGAAACATAAGAAAAATGTTAATCTGAAAGATGTTTGCAACACAAAGAAATATGTTTGTCATAGAAATTTGTTAATCACTCGTAACACAAAGAAGTGTGTTTGTCATAAAAGACAATAGAAGCTGATTAGAAGATGCTAGAAAAGAAAAAAGATGCTGAGTTGTATTTGAGTCAAATCTGAGTCAGATCTAGATCAGATCTTGACTAAATCATTAACTAGTTTTAATCAATTTTGACACATTTGTAACATTTGTACATGATGATGAAAGCTTTTAGCAAAAGTCATTTTGCAGTTAATCACTTCAGACATGCAAGCATAACAGTAAATATAAATATGAATTGATTTGTTTTCTTGTCAATACTTCGTATGTTTACTATTTTGACTGATAAAACAGATACTTTCAAGTAAATATATACTTAATTAAATATATATGTTATAATTCACAATCATCAAATATACTACTGTTTAAAATCATTAAACTTCTCAAACTTCTCATCTTCTAGTGCTGCATTAACAAGAGCATCAAGATTGCATGCAAACTGCTGAGATTTTCGCTGAGCATTTAATCTGCATTGCATTTGATACATCTTGATCTCATCACGAAGTCTCTTACTCAGATCAGTCAATATATTCAGATTCATTCAATCTGATTTCTTGAAGTTGTGAATCTGATTTATTAAGTATAATTGAATCACAAGCATTTAATATGTCTCTGTTATAATCATTTGCTGATCTTTGTTTTAATTGATCTGTCAGATCATGTACTTCAGTAAGATCTTATCATCATTGTTTTGCATCTGCATGAGACTGCTGAGAGATTGAGAAGTTGTTTGACGAGATTTATTCATCGTGAATGAACAAAAAATGAGCTTCATGACTGATGATCTTGAAAATGACTGCTGCTGCATCGTTGACTGCTGCTGCATCATTAACTACTGTTGCTGAACTAATGATGATGACAATGATGATTGCTGATAATACTGCATGATTATTTGAAATTCAGACATGTTTCATGTTGACATCAACATCTGATATGATGAGAACATCACGAGCATGCTCAATTAAGACGACACGCTTCATGATGATAATGACGTCATTGCTGCTGATGTCGCTGAAATCAAAGCAGATGAGACTTTTTCAATAGATGCTGTCTTTTTGTTTCTTTCTCTGTTGTCACTCTGCATCTTGTACATGATGTAAAGCTTGATTTTTAGTGACTGCAATGAATGTTTAATAATAGTCTCATCTTTCTTGATTGCTTGATTTCATGTAATAATCATGTCATTGAACAGCTTGTAATGCTTGTTCAGCTCATCGTTTGATTGTCAGCAATAGTGAGTACGATTGCTACATTCAATGTAATCACATAATCATCTCTTCATCAAAATCATATCGCTTCTTCTCATTTCATGATTCAATAACTTTCGTTTTCTTGCTCACTTTCTTTGCTTTATAGTTGAAGTTTTATGAAAGTTATTGAAAGAATAAAGTGAACAGTATTACATATGATGAAATCTTTTTAGATCATGAAGAGAAATCACAGACTGCTCTATCTATATACTGTCACGCATGACAAAGTCGCGATACGCGACTTTATCTCTGACGCTAGTCTAGAGAGAGCTGCTAGAAACAAGTCTGACTGAATTCAGACTGAATTCAGAGCTATCACAATAAGCTGTTAGAAACAAGTCTGTCATTGCACTTCTCAACATTTTCACTTAATGCTTGCAAGTTTCTCAGCTTTCACTGCTTTTCAGTTTCAGTTGTTCAATGAATCTCTTGAAGTTTTGTCAAGATAGTGACTTGATCAATTCGTCTGCTATCATATTTTGACTAGAAACGAAGTTCACTGAAATTTGATTCTTCTTGTGCAGATTTTGAATGTGATGATAAGTGATGTCAATGTGCTTTAATCTTTCGTGAATATGAGCATTCTTAATCAGCATAAGAGATGCTTGATTATCTTTTTTGAGCTGTGTGAGTGAGACAGATTGATGAGTAATCTTCTCAAGAATATCAACGTAACTGTGACTGATGCTCAGATACTTTGTCAGATTCATGTTCTTGAGCACTTGATTGATTCATAAATCTTTCTTGACGCAAATTGATAAAGTCATGTACTCTGTCTTGATGATCAATGTGATAACGAACTTTTGCTTTCAACTCATTCAGAAGACTGATTCTTCATCAAGCATGTAGATGTAGATGAGAATTGACTTGCAATTTAGTCTGTCTGAGACGTAGTCTGAGTCAGAGTATTCTACTAACTTCATGCTTTCACTGACTTCGTACGTGATGTTTAAATCAATGATAAAATGAACGTATTGCATCAACTTCTTCAAAGCATGTTCATGATGTTCTGCAGAATTATTGAGATATTGACTTAGTTGATTGAGAGTAAAAGCAATGTCAAAATGAGTGTGAATTGCAGCATACATGAGACTTTCAATGACTTGTTGATACTTATGCTGATTGATTCTCACATCTTTGAGTTCAGCTGAGCGAAGAACATCATATTCATTCATTGAAAGATCTGTTGTCTTGTGCTTGTCTTGTCTCATGTTGAGTCTTTCAAGAACATCATGAAGATAGTGAGTTTGATTCATTCGTAAGATTCGTGTCTTTCTGTTGCAAGTAATTTGAATGTCAAGAATCTTCTTCATTTCTTTCAGATTCTTGACTTTGAAAACACATTGAAACTCATGCTTAAATCATTTAATGTTGCTCAATGATTTGAAGATGATGACTATGTCGTTAATATATAGTAGCAACATGATTTCTTTTGACTCATGAATCAAAAGACATGAGTTTGCAGCGCATTGAGTGAAGTTGAGTTCAGACAGCGCTGTTACACAGTGATCATGTCAGTCTCATGCAGCTTGCTTGAGATCATAAAGACTTTGAAGAACTCTCAGAGCATAGTTGAGTCTGACTTTCACTTCTGATGAAGAGAACATGTAAATGATTTCTTTGAGAAACAATTCAGTAAACGCATTGTTTACATCAACTTGATGAAGTTCAAGATTCTTCATTGTTGCAATGACTAGAAAGACTTGCAGAGTGTCAAACTTGATGATTGATGCGAAAGTATTCTCATAGTCAACTTCATGAATTTGAAAGAAATCTTTGACTATCAGTCTTGTCTTCAGTTTATCAAGAGAATCGTTGATGTGCATCTTTGACTTGAAGATTCATTTGCTTGTCATGATGTTGATCTTTTTGAGCGACACTTCTTCTTGTCAGATTTCATTGACGACTAGCATCACAAGTTCTGCGTTGATCACTTCTTTTCAAAATTTCTCTCAAACTGAGTTCTGCACTGCGTCTTTGTAAATGTTTAACATGAGAATTCTTATTACTTTAAAAGAGTCAGATTCATTGATGTTGAATAATGTTTATGACATGCTTGTGTCAGAATCACTCTCATCATCATCAACTTTCTTTGTGATGAATCAGATTGTCATAGCTCGCGAAATCTTGAATGCGCATTCTTTCAGTTGTTGATTTTCGCTGTTTCTTTTTCTCTTTGAAATGACTACATGCAGAAATGTTTAAGCTGCTGACTTAAACATGCTTGATGCAAAGACTTTTTGAGTGATCTGAACATTCATGTGAGCTTCATGCTCATCTAATGTATGTGACGTGATCTTAGAATTGAGTGCATTCAAGTTGATTGCAATAATCTTCAGTGCATCAGTTGATTCAGATGAAACATCAATCATGAAAGCATCAGATTTTAAAACGTTAGTTGAAACATTATTCTTTGATGATCTTTTCACAGATTTTCACTCTGAAAGAACGTTGAATGTCTGCTTGCAAAGTTGCAAGTTCATGTCTTCACTCTTTTCATCTTCAGCAAACTTGACAGCATGATTCTTGATGACTTGATTAAGATCTGAGACTCAGAGATGATATTGCTTGTCAATATTTTTCACATATCTCATGAAGATGTCAAGTTTGTCTTTGTTCATGAATTTGTCTCATCTGTTTTCGATTGACAATGACTTGAAATCAACGTATGAGTAACATTTGCATTTTCATACTCATACATGATCAATTGAAAGCTTAATCTCGATGAATATCTTCTTCAAAATCATGAAAGCTTTGTTGATCAAGAATCTTGTGATGATTTGATTTTGCAAATAGACATCTGTTTTTGCAGCTTCTGCTTAAAACTCAATGAAAAGTTCAGCATTCTTGATCATGACTTGCATCAAGTTTTCTGTGATGTGTATGATTTTTTCAACTACTTCATTTTGAATCAACATGTGTGAAACAATGTATTGAGAAGTAATGTCAATTGATGAGCATCAATCATTCAAAATAACTTTAAGTTTCATGACGTTGTCACTGCTTACTGAGAGAAGTTTGACATTGTTGTGAAGCTTTACATTGAGTTTTCATTTTCGCAAAGCATCTGATGCATCAAATCGTTGCTTCAAAGAAATGCATCAAGTCTTTCTGAAGTGATTGTCAACTATCTTTAGAAAGTACGACTCGTTATTGAGAGACAATGATAGTGATTCACAGATGTTTATGAAAATGAAAGTCAAGATACTTGTCTTTCAATCACTGACATTATGTTCTCGTTTGTTGATGAACTTGATGAGCGCACATATCTCACACACATTCTTGTGACTGTCGTTGATAAAAATAGATTTTTTCAAAGTGATGATCTTATGAAGTTGACGAAGCTTTGCTGATTCAAGATGAGTGAAATGATAATGTCACAGTTTGTACAACTTGAAGCTTTTGTCATTTGCAAAACTAAGTTGATCGTGATCAACTTCGACCTCATTCTCATGATGAATCACGTCAGTGTGAGACGCGAAGTGATTTAGATTCATTGAATTGTCGAGATTCATTGAACTGTGCATCGCTGAAAATGCTGATGAAATGTCATGCTGCATAACTGATAGTAATGCAAATTCATCAAGATCGTTTGCAATTCTCTCTACTATGTAGATGTCTTTGCATTCTAAAGTCTCAATCATCTGCTTTCTTTGCTTGTCGTGTATGTACAAATCTTTATCATCAAAACTTTCTTGCAGATCTTTCTCACACATTCTTCTTTCAGAAAGAAGATTCATCTTAAGCTTAGAAACATGAAGAACAGAAAACAGCTTGACTGAGTTTTCGTGATGATCTCACATGACTGCTGTATTATAGTGATTGACATACAATTTTTCTTCTTCAACTTTGATGATGCGTCTCTTAATGCAAACTAAAGAATCACTAAAAAGTTGAAGTTAATCAATCATGTGTGAGAAAACATCAGAATCTGCAACTCAGTTGAATTCAGAGATTTTACTGACAATGTTCTTTGACAAAGTTGCAATATTCTCGCTCTTCTCATTCTCATCTTTCTCATTGTTGTCAGAAATTTCAGAGTCGTCGCTTTTCACATTGTAGACTTTGTGTTTCTTGTGCTTGCTCTTCAGAAGCTCAGTGAAAGTTTGAAAATCATCAGCGCTTTTGTGCTTTATTTTGTCTTTATCTTTGTGTTTCTTCACAAGCTTTTGAGCTGCAAACAGATGAGAGCAATTGATTAGACAATGTTCATCTTCACAGAGAAAACATTTTAAAGATCATTGCAACTGACAACGATGCAATTGATCATTGTCGAAGCTTGAAAGACTTTTGTGATGATGACTGATTTTGCGTTTGTTCTGCTCATGATCAGTGCGCTCGCGTTCGTTTTCTCGCTTGACTCATAGCGCAGTCTCTGTTGTCTTCAATTGTGCTTTCTTCTCTTGTAGCTTTTGAAGTTTCTTCTTGACGTCTGACTTATTTTGCGCATCAATGACATCTTGAATGACTGTGTATTCATCTGACAGCAATTGAAGTAAGGTCTGAAAGCAACGTTCTGACTTGAATAAATTGCTCATGTCTTTCTGTGTTGTGATGATCTTTTGAGTCAACTTGACGAGATGTGTTCATGTCTTTTCAATGAAAATATTCGTCGACATTCTGTAGTTGATGAAGTTCATCAGATATTGTTTCTCAGTGATTTGTAACTTTTCTTTGTATTTATAGTTCAGAGCATCTTAAATCTCTTTTGCTGACATCTTGTCTGCAATGTGTTCTTGATCATCAATGATGATGCAGATAATCAGTCAGTAATGAGCTTTCACGTCAATCTTTTGACTTTCAAAGTCGAGAGATTGAATTTCGCTGATGATGCTGATGATGCTGTCGAGTGTGTTCAAGTCAGACTTGTCTTCAATAACAAATTACAAGTCTTTCTCAATGAATCATCTTTTCATAAGAGAAAATCATTGATCGCAGTTCTTGCAAGTGAGAATGAGAACAGATCATTATTTGACGAAGAAGTTGTCGAAGTTCATGACGTGCAATGTAAACTCAGCTTGTTGTTAGAATCAAAGAAAAAAAAAAGATATTAAATAAATTGACGAGTGAAGTGAAAAGAATTTAATCTCATCAATGATGATGAAGATTTATGCGTTCTTTGATGCAATCAAGTGTGTCTATTTGTTTGCTTTCTTGAGAACTCGTAGTAGATTGTTGACTTGATGTGAGTGCTTATTTACCTTCTTGTGAGATGCGTAGTAAGTTGTCGAATTTCACTGAACTTCTCTAAGTCAATGTACTTATTTGTCTTCTTGTGAAACGTGTAGTAAGTGATTGCTGATTGCTCATTTGAATAGATTTTGTATCGAGTTGTCGAGCATCAAATGCTTAAAGTGTTTTGATCTAATTACGTTGAAAGCTTCTTGCTAATTGAACTCATAATCTTTTGAAAGAGTAGAGCGAACAGTATTACATATGATGAAATCTTTTTAGATCATGAAGAGAAATCACAGACTGCTCTATTTATATACTGTCACGCATGACAAAGTTGCAACACGTAACTTTATCTCTGACGTTAGTTTAGAAAAAGCTGCTAGAAACAAGTTTGACTGAATTCAGACTGAATTCAGAGCTATCACAATAAGCTGCTAGAAATAAGTCTGTCATTGCACTTCTCAACAAAAGTCTTTGTTCTTTTGCTTGTTCTTAAGCTTCTGCTTGAGTGTTTTTTTGATAGAAGCATCGTCGAATGAGTCAAAATCAGTTGATAATGATGAAAACTCTGTGATAAATGTGATAAACTTGCGTTGATAATGTTTTCTACTAATGCTTAAAGACTCACTATCATTATTAAAAGACTTTTCTTTCTGTCTTGTGTTTCAAATTAATTGTATGATGACAGCAATGTTTTTGCGCTTCTCTTGTATTCATGAGATGATTACTTTGTTAATCATCTTTTATTCTTCATCATCTTTTATATTTAATATAAAATCAGCAGCAGTATCAATGCACTTGATAGTGATCAATGAGTTCTGCAAAACAGTGTTATATTTCTTTGCATTAATTTTCTGTTTTATCTTTTTGATGATGATGACATTAAATTTCTGATACAAGAATTTATTCAATGTTTTGATGTTTAAATAAATATTCTTTTCTTTTCAAAAAACGTTTCAACTAACAGTATAAAAAGATAAAGCTGAAGTCAAAGAGATTTCATATGCTATTGCTGCAACTGTGACTGCTGTCTGCTTTGCAAAAACAGCAGCGAGAGTAAAGAATTTAATCTTTGCTGTCATCATAACTGAGTCATCAATGACAGCTGTTGCTTTGACAACAGCTGATTTGAAACAAGCTTTGAAACAAGCTTTGAAACAAGTTTTGAAAGTAGTTTTCTTGTCATGATGAATTGACACATAGAAATTAAATCAGAGACTAAAGTCAAAAACTGAGTTGAAAATCAGATCTGAGTTAACTCTGAAACTCTGTGACTTTGTCAAGACATTATTTAGATCACATCATATCTTCAACTTAATATGTCATGAATTATGTCATGTTCAACTTGATAATGCTTGACAAACTTTCTATAGTTGATCGATTCTCTCAAGTTATTGAGAGCTTCTTAATAATTAACTCTATCATAATATATATTCATTCTGTATCTGCTTAAAATATTACATTGTCATATCATTCTTATATAAACTGATCACATCAAGTTGAGTACTTGATTCAAAAAGTGTCAAGTTGAGTTGATTTTTTTTTGAAAAAGTGTTGAGTTGAGTTGAGAAGTTGAATTCAAGAACTCAAGTTGAGTTAAGAAGCTTGACTTAACAATTCAATTCAAAAACTCGACTTGATTCAACAAGATATTAGATAGATGTAAATAGCTTGATTGAACAGTCTACATGATTTCTCTTCATGACTTTCTATCATGTTTTTTCGTTATGACTCTCTATCAAAGTCAAATGATCTTCATGTTTCTTTTTATGTTTTTCTTCATGTTTCTCTTCATGTTTTTCTTCATGTTTCTCTTTATGTTTCTCTTTATGACTTTTTATCAAATGATCTTCATGTTTTCTCTTCATGACTTTCTATCAAAAAGATAATGCAAAAAGATAATTCAAAAGTTGAAAAAATTTCTATATTTAACTCTTTTGACTAAAATGCGAAATGTATTAAACATGTTTATTGTCTAATTAAATTAAATTAGTCAAAAACGTGTTTTAAACACGTTTATTAAAGCATGTTTTAAACACAGAGATATATATAAATAGCATCAATTAGTTGAGTGCTTCATTGTCATTTCATCGTCGATGATGTTATTCAGAAACTTCTTCAGCATCTTATCATTTGAAAGATTTAGTCTAGTCATAGCAACTATCTTTTGCAGCAGTTTATCTTTCATATTCAAAAGCTTCTTCTCATTGATTTCAATGCTCTGTGTAAAGTCTGCTGACGAGTAGTCTTGAACGTCATTTGACGATGACAGTATAAGCACTTCACTGCAGAAACGATTCAATTTGATAAAATTATGCTCTGAAAGACATCAATAACAGTCTGATTGCAAGATTTATCATTGCGTTGAGAAGACATAGCTGATGATAGTCTGATAGAAAGATAGATCTACTTCATGAAGCAATGATGACAGCGAGATCAAATCTTCTGAGCTAAATCAAATAAATTTAGCTTGCTTACATAATATAAAATCAATAAACAAACATGAATAAATCGCTAGTGAGTTTTAAACACGTTTATTGTAGAATAAACGATTTTATTCACTCTCTACTCTTGACATTAAGCTCGAATTCTTGATGAGTTAAGTTGAGTTGACTCAATTTTCAGTTGAGTCAAGTCACGTCAAGTTGAAAATATACTTAACTCAACTCAAATCAAGTTAAAAATGTGAGCAACTCGACTTTGAATCAAGTCGAATTCAAAATGTCAACTCAAAACTCAACTCACATTGACAAAATGTTTGACAGCTAACTTTTTGCTTGATGACAGAATCTGAAAAAGTCGACTTGATTCAGCTAATAATCAGCTAACAACTGACTAACTCAACTAATTCAGCTAATTCAGCTAAAATATTTATCTACATGCTCATCACTTTACTCGCTCATCTACTCACTCATTTACTCGCTCATTTACTTGCTCATCTACTCGCTCATTTACTCGCTCACCTACTCATCATTCTACATACTCATTATTCTACTCGTCACTTTACATGCTCATCATTCTACTCGTCACTCTACATGCTCATCACTCTACTCATCACTCTACATGCTGATCACTCTACTCATCACTTTACATACTCATCATTCTACTCACTATTCTACATGCTCATCACTCTACTCGTCACTCTACATACTCATCATTCTACTCGTCATTCTACATGCTCATCATTCTACTCGCTCATCTACTCGCTTCATCTACTCGCTCATTTACTCGCTCATCTACTCGCTCATCTACTCGCTCATCTACTCACTCATTTACTCGCTCATTTACTCACTCATTTACTCGCTCATTTACTCACTTATCTACTCGCTCACTCAAATTTCCTATTGAATTCTCTATTGAATTTTCTACCGAATTTTCTACCAAATTCTCTATCAAACACTTTATCAAACGCTCTACATGCTTCAAATTATGAATGCATAACACACGTCAAACAGTGCTTCAAACAATACTTTCTACTGAGCTTTCTACTGAGCTATTTACTGAGCTATTGATCAAGCTTTCTACTGATCTTTCTACTGAGTTATCGACTGATCTTTCTACTGAGCTATTGATTGAGCTTTCTACTGAGTTATTGATTGAGCTTTCTACTGAGCTATTGATCGAGCTTTCTACTGAGCTTTCTATCAAATGCTTTATTAAACATTCTACATGCTTCAAAATATGCGTCGATTGAATGCATAACATGAGTTAAACAATGCTTCAAACAATGCTTTCTACATGACTTTCTATCGAACATTCTACATGACTTTCTACCTCATTAGTTTACTCATTAACTTTCTCATTAACTTTCTCATTAACTTTCTCATTAACTTCTTCATTAACTTCTTCATTAACTTTCTCATTGACTTTCTCATTGACTTTTCCAGCGCATATATTAAACTGTGTAAATAGCTATTATTTAAATAGTCAAATTAATTATTAATTAACCTATTATATGAGCGCAATAACTATCTAGTCATTAATTCAATATTTGATTGTTAATAAGCAAAATGCGCAAATGTTGAAAAAGTCAACAAAAGAGATAATATCGATATTAGCTGAGTGCACAGCTAAATCAGCTAAAAACCAGCTAATAGTCAACTAATAACTGAGAGAGTCAGCTAATTTTGATCGTTAGCTGACACATGAGATTAACAGTTAACTCAGAAAAAGTCAACAAAAATTAGCTAATATTGACTTTTCTCGTCTTATAATTTTGTCGATGCAATGATCAGTTTACTCTTATAGATCTCATCTATTCATTTAGTAAATTCAATCATCACAGTTCTAATTATTTTAAACTTTTCTTAGAAGTGATGATTTGATATTCAAGCATGATAACAGCAACGTGATTGCAACAAAGTTGTAATGATAACATTTCAATCTTGCAAGACACTATATCAGAAAATAAACGTTGTATAATGAAATCAGAAAGTAAAGAAACAGAAGATAAACTTTTTCTTAACATTAATGAACAGCTGACTCAAGCAATGCTTTAACATGATGAACTGCAAAAGAAACAAAAGTTAGCAGCTATTTAATCAAAGATTGAGACTCTGAAAGTCATTAAAACGATGAAGAAAAGTTATTAAGCTTTCACTTGAGTCTTCATGAAGAATTCAAATGATTTATGCATTGTCTTCATAATGTTGATGAAGATGAAATGAAGTCTTCATGAGATTATCTTGCAAAAGCGAAGATTCTCAATATTTTTAAAGAAGTATCATGACAAAATCATCAGAAAACATAGAGAGTGAATTCGTGATGTCAAAATCTTATTTCAAAATATCTTTTGATATTTTGAAAAAGATGAGAAAAAGATTTTGTATTGCATAATTTATCTCAAGAATGAATTAAAGAAACTTTGATTCAATCACGAAAAGACTATGTCGACAGCTCAGCAGATGTAATTTGATTTTATTATCTTTTTTCTGAACATAATTGAAAATTTGATGAATTGAAGCATAGACATAACTCAACAATATGTGAATGCATTACAACGCTTGAATCAGATGATATGAATGTTTGCAGTTTATCTGAGCATTTTGAAACATCAACTTTCATTGTATAGTAATGAGCATAAGTGAACTCATTTATTCATTAAGCTAAGATCTGAACTGCATATAACTATTACTAATGTTCAGTTGATCTTTATGACATGAGATACGTTAATTGATCTTGTCGCTCAATTGAAAATCAATCTGCAAAAAGAACATATCTTGTCGTTGAAACAATCTTGAGACAGAGACTTATATGATCAAACTAAGATCAACAAGAAGACTCATTTTAAACAAAAGAAGTTTCATAATAATAATAATAAATTCATACATTCTTATAACATTGATTAAGTTAACTCATGAGAAACTTTATGCTATTTATATTGAGTGAACAAAACTCTCTGAGATAGAAAATCACTTGCTTTTTATATGACTGCTTTGCGCAGTCAAAACTATCATTATGAGACTATGTATCAAATTAGTTCACGTTGATTGCACATTAGAGAATGAGTGACTCAGTCACTTTAAATTGCTTCAGAAGCTTCATTTTCATCATCATTCTTGCAGCTGCTCTGAGACTCTTTGTGATAGTGATGATTATTCAATAGTTTAAGAAGTCAACGTCTTGTAACATTCTTGATCGCAGATGCAATCAGTTTAAGCAATGCATGAATACATGTTTCATCATTTAATGATTTTAATCACAGTTGCATCACATGCTATCTGCATCTGAAACATTTCTGAAGTGCAGATAAACATTCAAATCTATGCATTTGATTCTGATGTAAATGACGAGAATGCTTTCAATCTTCTGAAAATCATTTTGCATCTTTATCATCTTATTGAACAGATGCAATTTTTGTGTTGAGATGATGTGAACATCTGCAATGCATTTTCTATATTTTTCTCATTGTTGCTTTCACTGACTTCTGTGATACTGCGCTATTGCAATGCTGTCACTAGTCGAAATCGTCACAGCAAGAGTTAATCACTTACGTCTCAACTGTATTTTCGCGTCTTCTTAAATTAAGTTGTTCAAAAGTGTCACTTTCTTGATGATGAAAAAGTGAGAAATGATGTAATTGATATTCATCAAATGAACGTGTATCAGTTTGCATGCTTGTCTGATTTTCTGCATATGATCATTGACTTGACTGCGTAACATGATCTTGTCTTGCAGCATGTTCAGATGAACATGCAGCGAGCTTGTGTACATTTCTGCTTTCAAAGTCTCGATGCTTACTCTTTTGAATATTTTTGCAACGTGACACAAAGTCTGATTCTGTAATGTTTTAAGTTTGCATTCTTTGTCTGACAGCTTTCTCTCTTTTTCTCGCTGATGTCAGATTAATGCTTCAAATGCAATTTTTGATCTTACTACTGCTGAGTATATCTGTCTTGCTTTTGTGAAGATTGTTTCTCATGTGAAGACTTTGAATCAACTAAGTGCTAGCATTCATATGATGTGATTCACTTTGATTTGACGAAAATGTGCGTCTCATTGCAATTTCATGTTCAGTTGTACTTTCAGAACTTGCACGTCTGATTTCAACTTAATAACTGAGCTTTTTATTTGTATGCTAATCATCATGTTAAATCTTTTTGATTTTCTAATGAAGTGCGTAAATTCATACTTTTCTGATGCGAATGTTGCATCATGAGTGCAAGCTCATTTCATGCAGACGTTGTGCACTCTGCTCAGTGTTCTGCAAATTTCTTCAATGAATCTATTATATGCTAGAATGTTAATGTCGTTTATGAAGTTGAGCACTTTGATCTTAATTCTCAATGCTTTGCACTTCTCAATCAGACTTGCGTTGAAGAATAGAAAGAGAATCGATGAAATGAAAAATCTCTGTGATATGTTTACGTTTATCTTGCACATGTCACTCATTTACTCATTGAATCTCAGCGATGTTTCTTGATTCTTAAGAAAGCTGCATGCTCATTCAACTATATAGTCTGAAGTTCTTTTCATTTTCAGAGTATGTAGAAGTTTAATGTGCAAGACTTGATTAAATGCTTCAACAATGTTTAAACTTAGCATGAACATTATGTATTTGATTTTGCAATCTCATACTGTGTGAATCTGATCTACTAATAGATTTAATGTTGAGATCATAAATCACTTGCATCTTGCTTTCATTTGAGCATCAGATAGCATGTGATGAGTCTCAGTTATATTGCTCAGTCTCTTAGTCATGATTGACTTCAAAGCTTTGTTCATGATATCAAGCAAAGCAATGAATCAATATGTCTTTGAATCAGTATAATCACTCTTCTTCAATTTGCATAGTACTATCATTTGAGCTTTTTTGAACTGCTTCGAATGATATCTGTGTATTACATATGCGTTGAATAAACTCATTAATATTGAGATCAGTTTTGTGAAATCTGTCTGCAGCACTCTGTTTGAAATGTCTGAAACATTTGATGCTTTGTCTACTTTTATTCTTTTGATTGTTTATCTTACTTCATCTTCTGAAATGTGTAAGTTAAATGACACTGTCAAGAATATAAATGAGTTTGCGATGTCATTGACATCTGTTTAAGAGAATGAAAGAAAGAATTTTTCTTGCAATATCTCAATTTTTTTCTTGAATGTTGTTATCATTTGATTAATGTTACTTCGCTTTAATGACAAAAACTGAGAAAGTTTTTTAAATAGCTGACTTTCAATTCTGACTCATTTTGCGAAACGTCATATTGACTTGAGTGCATCGCTCAGCTCATGCATTTGTGATCTGAAATGTGCACGCTTCGCTTGTTGAATAATCTTGTTTTTATGATCATTGTGTTTCAGATATTTATTTCACGCATTTAGTGTGTTCTGTATTTTTCATACAATTTGCAGTTGTCTTGATTTCATTATGTTATGAATGTGTCAAAATTAATTAGAGCTAGTCAATGATTTAGTCAAGATCTGATCTAGATCTGACTCAGATCTTACTCAAATATGACTCAACATCTTTTTTCTTTTCTAGCATCTTCTAATCAGCTTCTATTGTTTTCTAGATAAACACACTTCTTTGTATTACGAGTAGTCAACAGATTTCTATGACAAACACATTTCTTTGTGTCACAAATATTTTTCAAATCAACATCTTTCTTGTGTTTCAACACGTCTTCTTTGAGACTAGCGTTGATCTGAGTAACTACTATATAGAGCGTGTTTTTTTATCTTTTGTATCTTCTTTCTTTTGTATTTTTAAAGACTTAGTTATAACTATCTTTATAGATTAAACATTCTAGTCACGCATGCACTCTGATTAGTTTCTATACACGATTTCAACATTACTTTAAGAATTCATTAATCACATGATACTGATTTCTATACTCATTCAAATTAACTCGACTGACAACAAAACAAGTATAAAGAAATTTGTATATCTGATGATCAACGACATTGAAAGACAGAACAACATCAAGAAATTAATAGAATCAACGAGAACATATGATCATGTGATTGCTAGAGAATTTATCGCTCAGTCAGTAGCATCAGTTCAAATCAATTAATAGAATCAACGATAAAGAATCTTTGTTGATTGCTTAAGAATCACAAAAAACTCTTTCAAATCAGCAACACTCTTCTTTGAAGACTAAACACTTTAACAAACAATCTCACTATCTACTGTCAGACATTATCATTCACTCAATCATCAAAATCTTCATCATGATTCAATCATTTGTGAATACTCAATTTGATTTCTTCAAGAGTAATCAAAGTCTTGATTCAATCATTTATCTTAAATTATCTTCTTGTTTATCAAAATTTCTTAGAACTGACTTTGTATGAAAACATCGTTAATTCTTGCCTCATTCTCAGGCACTTGATGAATCTCTGAAAGTCTCTACTCTCTGAGATATCAAAAATGTAAAGCAGCTACAATACTGAGTTGAACAAGACTCAGAAGTTTTTCTAGAAGATTTAAACAATCTTCAAACTCAACGAGATCTAGATGTAGAAGCTTGTGAGTTATTTGATAAAATACTCAGCGAACAGATATGAAAGACTTGTTTCAAAGAAATTAATCGAGTAAAAGAATGATCAAATTTAAATCTTAAAAAGCTTCAAGATCAGATGATGAAACTACAACATCAACTGCAATTGACTAAAGAAAATACTTCTACTTCTTTCATCATGTTCAATTCATTCAAGCGATCTCAAAAGCTTTCGAATTCATCTTTATTTACTGATGAAACAGAATCTTTCTGAAATGATTGATAAGAAAAGATTCATGACAAGCTAGAGATCAACGTCGATCATTTCAATACTGATAAAGTCATACTGATTTATATTTACTTCAGAATCAATGAAAACGCAGTCAAAGTTACTTTAGCTTGATGTCAACACAATTCATTGAATCTTTATAAAATGATCAATGATTTGTTAAATAAACTTGCTCAGCTATACGATGATCTCGACAAAGAGACAAACTTTCGAAGAAAATATGCTAATCTCATTCAAGAAAAGAGCAAATTTAATGATTTCTATTCAATGTTTCAACGTCTGTTCTTCTATCTAGAATATCATGAAAAGTAATTGATCATCAATTTACAAGACAAGATAGTTTATCATCTTCATGCAGCTTGAAGTAGTCAATTGATTCAGCTTGAATCTCTCAATAAAATTCGTAGTTATCTGATTCATTTGAACAATGAGCATCAAGTCATGAATGACATCAAAGAAAAGAAATTCTTGATCAAAGTTAGAAAGCAAGTCATCTTTGCTGAGACATGAGATTCATTGAATCTCTATAGAAAGATCGAAGTCACTACACTTGTTGATCATTCAAAGTCGTGTGACGTGATTTTAATTAACGTCAAAGACATTGATCTACAAGCTGAAATCTGTTTCACCTGTCACAAATCAAATCATATCTTTAAAGAGTGCTCTGATCAATCTTCTAGAGTCAATGCATTAGATGATGAGAATGAATTCGATTGTTTGAGCTTTGACTCAGATTCAAATTCAAAAAACTAGCTATCTCTTTCAGAATCATCAAAGAGATAGAGATCATATCTTTGTGCAATCAAGTCGAAGTTCTATTAGAAGAAAACTACTTTGAAAAACCATTTCTGATTGATGTCTTTCTCATCGCTCAGAACAATTCTTTTAGTCTTCGCTCTTTGATAGATAGTGATTTCGTCGTCTACACGCTGATACATGACAAGCTAGTCAATAAAGTATGTCAGAAACTTGAAATACAATCTATGTTACTAGCAAAAGAGAAGTTAATATGAAACTATGATGAGAAACTAGCTAGAAAGACTATTACTCATAAGATTCTACTTAATCTCATGATTGAAAGTCATAAGAAATTGACTGTATCAATGCTGATAGCTGATATCAAGCATCATGAAGCTATATTGAGCAAATTCTGAATGAATAAAAATGAAATATTATTGAACATGAGACATGATACTATCGTATTTTCTGATTAATTAAATATTTCGGTTTTTTTGATCTCGTCAAATACAAAGCACTTAAGTTGATCGCGATCAACTTCAACCTCTTCAGCAGCTCACAGCAAGATCTTTAAGATGCTCAAGCACTCAGTTTCATTCATTCAGAAAGAGTCATTCTTGATTCAAAACATAAACGTCACTTCTTTTCAAGCTTTAGTAAAACGAAAAAAAAAGAATCAGACAGAGATTTTTGCTATGTTCGTGAAAGACATCGATAGAGAAATCATCTACAATACTCAATGTGAACTAAATGTCATAAACGTCTTCTCAGTCAATGAAACGACTCAGAATCTAGAAGATATTAAAGTCAAGTTATCATTGAGATATCAGAATTTTCTAGACGTCTTTGATCGAGCTCAAGCAGACAAGCTATCGTCTCATCATTCATATGATCATAAGATAAAGCTTACTAGTGATGCAACGTCATCTCGCTGTCGAGCATATTGAATGTCTTTCTACAAGCTTCAGAAAGTAAAGAAATATCTGAACAAGAATCTTTTCAAAGAATTTATAATCTCTAGCAAAGCTTCGTATTTCTCACTCGTTCTGTTTGCTCTAAAAGCAAATGAAGATCTACGATTCTGCGTTGACTATCAAAAGCTCAATGCTATTATCAAAAGAAATCGCTATTCTCTATCGCTCATAAATGAGATGATCAACAAAATAGTTGATTGCAAGCATCTGACTTGATTAGATATCATTTCGACTTTCAACAAACTGCAAATGCATTCTAATAGTGAGAACTACACTATCTTTATCATCGCTTTAAAAACATACAAATCAAAGATGTTATCTTTCAAACTTATCAATGATTCTGTCTTGTTTCAGCAGTATATGAATGACATTCTTTAAGACTTTCTAAATGACTTTTGTCAAGTCTATCTAGATGACATTCTAATCTACAGCAAAACTCAATGAAAACATTGATAACATGTCAAGATGATATTAAATCATCTATGAGAAGCTGATCTACAAGTAGATATTTGAAAGTGCGAATTCAACGTAGAAGAAACTGTCTTCTTAGAAGTCATAGTTTCAAAACAAAATCTTCGTATGAATTCTATCAAAGTGAAAATCATAGTCAACTGAACTACGTTGATCAATCTAAAAGAAGTTCAGAGCTTCATGAAATTCATTAACTTTTATCGTTGTTTCATTAAGAACTTCTCGAAGCTAGTCAAATCATTCACTCAGTTGACTAGAAAGAACACGTCTTTTGTATGAAACAAAGTCTGTGTTTAAGCTTTCAATGATTTAAAGAAACAAGTCAGCTCAACTTCAGTACTACGACATTTCAATTTCAAACGACAGACTATTCTAGAAATTGATGCATTTGACTACGTCAAAGATGAAATTCTATCACAGTACGATGATGAAAGAGTTCTTCACTCAGTAGCTTTCTACAGCAAGAGCATGATTTTCGCTGAATGCAATTATCATATCTATGACAAGAAATTACTAGTCATTATTCGATGTTTTGAACATTGAAGACTCGAGCTAAAATGCACAGAGCTGCTCATTCAGATGTTCATCAATCATCAGACTTTGAAGATCTTCATGAAGAATAAACAGTTAACTCGACGTCAAGTCAATTATTTAAACATTCTATTCAAGTTTAACTTTCAGATCATTTTTTGATCAGGCAAAATGAACACTAAAGTTGATGCTTTAATCAGAATGTTTCTGATTGATGTTTCTGAATCAACTCAGCGTACTGAAGATCGCTATCAGATCATTCTGACACTTGATAGAATAAATATTCTAACTATTGAATCTGAAGTTGATCTCTATCAGTGAGTAAAAGATGTCAACAAGAAGAATGAGCTTTGCAATGAGTATAAACAAGCTATAAGCGAAAACAAGCTCAAGCTACATAGCATTGAATTGAAGCATTGCAAGATTGTTGACGACGTTCTGTTCAGAAAAGATCTACTGTGAGTTTCTGAGAATATGCATACGAAATTGCTAAAGAAAATTCATGATCAGTCTTTCATCTCTCACTCTGACAATCAAAGAACTATTGATCTAGTTCAACGTTTCTATTATTGATCAGATTATTGAGCAATGATTAAACGTTACATTCAAAACTGTCATGTCTGTCAACGAAGCAAGACATCTAAAGATAGTATTAATAAACTTCTTCATTCTCTTTCAATTTCACAGAAACGCTGAAAAAATATAGCTATGAACTTCATCACTGAGCTATCTTTATCAGAAGATTATAACGTCATTTGCATAATCATATGTTGACTCATCAAGAAACGTCACTATGTTTTCTGTCATTGAGAAGACGAAGACATCTCAGTTGAAGAAACAGTTTGAATCATGCTATGAAACATTTATCGACTTCATGATCTATCTAGTTCTATTGTTTCAAACAGAGACTTTCAATTCATATCAATAATATGACAAAGTCTTTGTAAGCAACTAAGAATCACAGCTAGTTTATCAACAGTTTATCATTCTGAGATCAATGATCAATTGAAACGAGCTAATCAAGATGTTGAACACAAACTAAGAATCTACTGCAATTACATGCAGAACGACTGAGCAAAATGACTTTCAATGATGAAATTCAGCGAAAATTTCAATATCTTCTCGATCATCTCAATGATTTTATTCTACTTCAATAAAGAGTTTCATTCTTGAATGAGTTTCAATTCAGATACAACTGACTACAAGATAACTTGCGAACGTCTTAAAGCTAGAAAAGTCAATGATATTATCATTCAAATGAAAGAGCTTCTTATCTTTGATCATCAGCAATTGAAAAAGATGAAGCAGATCATTGAAGCTCAGATCAATAAACATAAATGAGACGTTAACTATGAAGTAAATGACTGAGTTTGATTATCTTTCAAAAACGTCAAAACAACGAGATCATGCAAAGATTTGAAAGACAAACAACTAGAACTTTATCAAATCATGATCAAAGTTGAGATCTTCTATTATCTTCATCTATTAATAAGCATAAAGCAGCTGCATTCAGTGTTTAGCTTGAAGCTATTTTGTTTTTATTTCAATGACTTTTTATCAGAACAGCATTCAGAATCTCTCAGATCACTCACTATTGAAGATGATGATCATTGAAAGATAAATGACATTTTGAACTCTAGACGTTATCAAGATTGAATACAATACAAGATCAAATGAACAGAATTAAATCGAGACAACGAATGATACTATGTCGATAAAGAAGAATTCAAGAACTCGAAAGAAGTTCTAGTTGAATTTCATAAGCTCTATTCAGACAAGTCACATTAAATTGAAAAACAGTGAAAATTTGCGTTTCATTTTGTTCTATTCATGCAAACATGAATTTTCAAAGAAAGAAGTAATGTTACGAATGTGTCAGAATTGATTAGAACTAGTCAACAATCTAGTTGAGATCTGATCTAAATCTGACTCAGATTTGACTCAGATATGACTCAGAATCTTTTTTCTTTTCTAGCATCTTCTAATCAGCTTCTATTGTCTTCTATGACAAACACACTTCTTTGTGTTACGAATGATCAACAGATTTCTATGATGAACACATTTCTTTGTGTCACAAACATCTTTCAAATTAACATCTTTCTTATGTTTCAACACGTTTTCTTTGAGACTAGCGTCAATCTGAGTAACTACTATATAGAGTGTGTTCTTCTTGTCTTTTATATCTTCTTTCTTCTGTATTCTTAAAGTCTTAGTTATAACTATCTTTATAGATTAAACATTCTAGTCATGCATGCACTCTGATTAGTTTCTAGACACAATTTCAACACATTACTATCTTTGAGCAGTTTGAATTTCAGAAGTTTTTTGCTCAACTTGATGACTTTGTCAAAAGAGTAGATTTCTCAATGATCTTCTGTAACGTCTTGATAACTTTACACACTCTTTTGTTCATCATTGTCTTGCTGTTCAAAGAACGATTTGACGAAAGATGCATATGCAAATACGCGCTCAATGCTTCTGTGTTCATTTTCTTTCATAATCATCAAGTTGAAGACTGTACTGAAGTTGTTTGTAAACACAGTTCTGTGACAATTGAAAGATGATTTAACTCTTGATGCAGATTGATGCATACTTCGCATTTGCATATCATGAACTGTATTTTCTCGCTGCTAAAGACTAAATCAATAGTTGTAAACTGATTGTGAGTCTTGCAAGTAATAGTGTCTGATTTCAGCAATAATTTCAGCTTAGCATTAGTAATGATGTCAAGTAAACTGTTGATTGCTGCATGTTAAGTGAAGCATCTTCAT
>JAABUW010001330.1_pt1 | contig 42057 bp, 15 predicted proteins | sample 5560081 | NCBI WGS metagenome assembly JAABUW01 (sample SAMN10711882, study PRJNA513363) | rock metagenome | isolation source: Antarctica rocks | place: Antarctica: Victoria Land, Knobhead sud | reverse complement strand
GGAGCCACTGAAGTGAAGCGGTCGCCGATGTCTTTGTAGCGCGGCTCATTCTCTTTACTGACGTTTCCTGGAAGGGGGGCTTGAAGCTTGCGAACACTTTGCCAGGAGGGTCAACAAAGGGCTTTCATGGATCGTTGACTGATACGTACCGCTGTAGAGAAAAGATCCTAGAGCGCCATAAGCAGAGAGCATCTCGGCATGGCGATCCCAAGCTCACATCTTCTTGCTCAGCGCCGTTATGTCTCTTGAGGCTTTGATGATGCGCTCACGCCTGTCGTGATGCTCATCGAGCTCGCTACGGAACGTTTCGAACATTGGCATAAAAGGAGAGACGTTGCTTGAACCTTCCATGTTGATTTGGTTCCATGAACGCTTTGTACCAGCAGCCATGAAATTCTCCTCTATCAAGTATAGGTTGAAAGATCTGGGAGATTGGTTATCGATAAGGTGAAGTCCGCAGCCTGAAGTATGCCAAGACCTAATGTACTCAGTCTACTTTAGCCCCTTTATACATTCCACCTAAGCTTTTTACTTTGGCTTGGAGACTGCTTTAGGAATAGAAACGGCGATGGTAAAGGTTATAGCAGAGCCGCGATAGGTGTTCACGCTGTCAACCGTCTGGTATGATACTTTGATTCGGTAGAGGTACTATTGTCCCTGGAACCGCCATGCGGCGTTTTTCAACGATGGATGTCCGACTTTGCACCTTGTCGTCGGCACTCATCGGCCAACGAAACTGTCGAGAGCCATGTCTCGAGGATAAAGGCTGGAGTAGCAAAGATTCAATGTGCAGCTCATTTGCAAGAGAGATTTTCTACGTTTCCTCCATATATTTTCCAATTGAAAAACGTCTGACACGCATTCGGCGGGAAAGAGGTGGACATCAAATATCAGCATAATCCATGCAATGTCCACAACATCCACAGTCCTTATCACAGAGCCCGAAACTGTCCCCCTTTCCTGAATGATATTCATTATACTCGTAACTTGCGGCACTTCCACTTTGTCCAAACCCAGTGAATCCCCAACTGGGATGTGCAGGGGGCTCAGGTGATTGGGATGAGGATGCTATAGCTGGTCCGCGTCTGAGCTTTCTGTTCTTAGATCCAGCACGCCCGGGGTGTCCTTGTTGAGTTGCTGTAGAAAACCGTACAGTGCGGCCAAAATGTCGCGACACCTTGACACTCTTCTGTAATCTTATTTCAACAGTTGCCTTTCTGGGTGTCGGTTTTGAATTCTGGGTCCTTGCTGTAATGGTAGTGGCTGTCTGTGGAGGGTCCTTTTTGGCGGTAGTGGCCTGGTGTGGTGGTCCTGAAGCTGCACCTGCGCTTGATATCTGCTTCAAACGGCTGATGTGCGCTTTGCCGGCCCGGTGATCTTGTTGCTGTGATTTGAGCATCTTTCGGCTGCAGGTCGTGCATGTCCACTCGTTGTCAGGCATAGTAAAGTTGAGTTTCGTGTCTACCTTTGCGATCACTGTTGCATTGATCACATCTTTGCTTCTTGTTCGTAGGTGGGTTTGTGGGACCGGACGCTCTAACGTGGTCTTTGTGATGGTCGAACTCGTCCGTGCCGCTAATAAATCTGCAAATGGCTTTGAAGCTCGTGGCTTGATGGTTTCTGCTGGTGATTGACTGGTCGAGTCTCCACGGAGTTGCTTGTCTGCTTTGCGGTGTAAGGCTCTCGCGGTACTGGCTTCTGCAAAAGTCATTCTCTTTCCTTGCTCTGTCTCGCCACAGCAGGTTTTCGGTTCCCCACAACCTGCTTCTTTCTAGACTTTTTAGAATCGTTCTTGGTGTCCTCTTTCACGGTTTTAGCCCGTGGACTCCAGACTTTGTGCCTTCCATAAGGTTCATATGACTCTGTCTGCGACATTAACACCCTGTACATAGTCTCCTCCTGGGCTTTCTGAAGCCAATGCTTAGACACCTTCCTTGAGTAAACTTTCCAAAGGATCGGTAGATGAACGGTGTCTTGTACGCAATAATCGATTATGTCTTACAACATAGGCCGGACGTTGGACACTTTGTACGATCCACCATCCTGTTCAGAAAATAAGGTCATTCCCCTCTCTTTGGTAGCTTTCCATTTCCGTTGTACTTCTACCGAAAGCTGGGCGTCATGTTTGATACAGTTACCAAGCCCAGACACGAGACCCTTATATCTCGACCGTGTCGCCACTTACAGTAACTGAATATAGTGCACATTCTGCAACGAAACGTTGAAATGGGCAAACAGTGCGTCAGAATCATTGCGTACGTCGCAAAAAACATTGGGTATTGTTGGTGACTCGAGGATCGAGCGCAGAGTCGTGCCAGATGAATTAGCGGTATCAAATGCTGCTTCCCGGAGTATGAAGATGTCGACGAGAAAGACGGGGTTTTGAGGGAAGTGCAAGAGTTGTATGATGGGTATGGAGTCGTGACGGGAGAGCTTAATACCCTCGATGTCTAGATAAAGCGATGGTGGACTTGTTGGCTGGTTTTCAAGATTGTTGAGAAGAGAAAATCACCGAGGTTGAGGAGTCTACGAGTACGATGCTTATGGTCATGATGGGATTTGGATTCGAAAAGTTTCCTTATTTGTGGGTAAGAGGCAAGGAAGAGGTAAATTGGGAGAGATATCTGGATTGCGACTACATGTAGTCAAGCGTGAAATGTAAGTTCCTCGATTCATTTACAGATTCCGATTCTCATAGAGAAGTCTACATGTAGCGAGAACAAGATTCTTCTTATTCAAAGTATTCAGATAAGGTAGTGAGAGAATGGATTTATAAAGGTTTCCCATAGCTAAAGTATCATAGTGGTGCTCTTCATGACCCTAATAGCATAACCCTAAATATCCGTGCTATCGCGATGCATTGATTGGTGGAATTAATTAGGGGTCAGGCTAAGTAGCCAGCCGAGGTTTAACTCGTGCTTGCATGGTCAATTGAACATATCTTATGTTCAGCTCTATGTTACAACCTAATTATGTCTTGGCTCTCCAATTGTACCATCATTCATGAATCTCATGCCTCGTAGACATATGGCGCTAGAAACACGAAAGTGAGACTGCATAAGAAGCGGCGCTCTGCGTTGGCTGTTGGCCATTCGGCTACGACATTCTTCGAATCCTTCGCATCACCAGCATCCGATCTCACGTCAGATGTTGTCAATATATATACTACAACACTCGCTTAAATTGCTCGGATAATTGACTCTTGCGCGTCGTCAAGATTGTTATCTTACGTAATCGAACTTCAAAATCTTTTTGCTCTTCTTAATTCTTTTGTTCTGTTATTTATATATTTGTATATTATCTTACAGACTTTGTATTATTGCTTTTCTCTTCTACAATATTATATATATTATTTTACTTCTTAATGCAATTAAGATACAATATCTTAATAAATATACACTAAATATACTTATATATATTTTATTATTAACTTTTAAAATATAAATACAACTTATATATTAAATATATACAATTAATACAAAATACTATATAATATTTTACAATATTGTTTCTCTTTTTACGAATTGTTTGTAAATTAATACTACTACTTAAAGATATTCTTTTGTCGAGATTAATCTTAATATTATTTTGTAGTTTTGTTAATTTAAATATATATATATAGCAATTGCGCAAACTTTTTTATCTTTTAATATAATATTAGCAATTAATAATCTAATAGACACAATAGTGTTAAGTTCTTGTAGTAGCAACTTAACGCTATACAGAGTTTTCTTTCTAAGAATTCTCTTTTGAAATTCTTACAAATTAATATTTCTCTAAATTATAGTTCTATATATTACGTAGTAATTGCTTTATACGCATTAATATAACAATATTCTACTATATATTTGTATACAATCTTACAGTATTAATTTGTTTCAATCTATAAAAGTAATTGTTCGACAAGATAATTAATACTATATACAATACAAAACAAAATTTAGATAACAACAATAATGTAGCAATATCGCAATACTTCAAAAACAAAAGCAATATCGAAACTTAGCTTGCGTTAATTATAAATTTCGAGATTGTATTACAAGAAAAATATATATAGAACATTAATATTGTATTATTGTTACAATTTAATAAAAATATTAATTACAAAAAATTACTTATTAAGAAGCAAGCAAAGAGATACAAACTTTAGACAAAATAAAATTTTTGTATTGTTTAAGCAAAAAACAAATATTTAAAAGAGTTACTTTGTTAGAACAAGATTAGAGCGTTAAATTTGCGTTGAAATTGCAATATTTATTTTAATAGCAAAAATAACAAATCGATACTTAAGAAGTAGTGTTTTGCACAATTTATAAAATCGATTAATCTAGATTTATATTATAAAAAGAATTTCAAAAAATAGAAAAACTGAATTTAAAATATTAGAAATTTTTTCAAAGTTAGTAAAGAATAATTTTCAAAAGAAATTATAAAGATTTGTTAAACTTAATAGTTTCTTTGCAATATATCGATATTGCGCTAAGAGATTTATAAAAACAAGAATAAGAACAAAATTAAAAAATAAAATTAAAAACAGTTTACTAAGTATCTAATTAATTTTATTAAAAATTCAAAAAATTGTTGTTTTGTTTTCTCTCGAAAATATAAGAATATTAAGCAACTATTGTTGCAGATTATTAACAATTTTGTAGTATATCTCGAAATACTTAAAGCAAATCTTAACAAGTTTACTAAATATTAACAATATAATTATCTCTTGTATTATTTAAGAAAAGATTTTCAAAAAAAGATTAATAATATAATTTAAATTTCTAAGATGCAAGACACGCTTGTAATGCTAATACAATATATAAAAAATATATTGTTCTTAAGATTCAAAATAGTAAATAAAATTTCTAAGAGAGAATTATTTTTTAAATTTTGCAACTTCAAAGAAAGTTTTTATAATCAAAAACAAAAAAGAACTATATTAACAAACAAAATTTACAATATTTTTGCAACTATAAGTTGTCGAAAAAACACAAGTAGACTTCTTTTTTGTAATTTAGAAAGAATTAATAACGTTGCACAAGATAAGCGTATTTGCTATAATTGCAAGAAGAAAAAATATATTGCAAAAGATTATTTTAAGTTTTTAAAGAAAACGCAAATTAAATAGTAAAAAGCTTACAAACAAGCTTTGCAAGAAATATTCAAAAAATATTATTATCTCGATCTTTTATTAAGAAGATTTTTAATAAGTTAAAAAATTAGAGAGACTTGCAATAATTGTAACTGCAATTGCAAATTAAAAGCAAAAGATAAAAATACTTTTTATAGAATTATCAATATTTGTCGACAAAAAGTAATATAAACAAAGAGATCTTTTTAATAAAGATACTTATATTAATTGTATTAGCAAACAACTTGCAAAGTTGTAATATCTCAAAAGTATTTAATATTTTGTTATCAAAACAAAAATATTTATAATTTAGAAAACTTAATTTGTAAAATTTTATATTGCAGAAATTAAGATTTGCAATAACAAAAAATATCAATATATCTTAACGCAAATTTTCTATATCTTTAACAATATTGCACACAATATTATTGTCGATCTTTTTTAAATAATAAAAGCAAGCTTTTATATTAATTAATATTTGCTAATCTAACGCTTTTAAATAATTAAAAAAACAATTGTACTAAAATTTTCAATTTTTTTTTTGAAATTTGAAAAATTTGTTTTTGTATTTGCTCTAATTTGCTATATTGTTAATACAAATAACAAGTCTTGCTTGCACAATATTCTTAGAAAAATACGAAATATTAAGAATTATAATAATATTTTTAACTTAGAGAATGCGTTTATTTTTTCAGAGCATAATAATAAGAATTATAATATCGATTTACTATTTGATAAAAAGTCTTTTTACAAACTACTTTATTCTCTTTTTGAGAAAGAACTCGATATTCTACAAAATTATCTTTTGAAAAATTTGATATTAAATAGAATTTGCAAGTCGATTAACTTTGTTAATATATTAATACTATTTGTATTAAAAAGTAATAATAACTTAAAATTGTATATTAACTATTGTAATTTTAATATTATTATTATTAAAAATAGATATTCTTTGTCTCTAATTAAGAAAACATTAAATTATTTAATAGATACTATCTACTTTATAAAATTAAATCTTAAAAATACTTATTATCGAATTTATATTTGTAAAAAAGATAAATAAAAGATTGTTTTTAAAATACAATATAGTTATTTCGAGTATATAATAATATTATTTAAGTTAACAAATATATTAGTTATCTTTTAATCTTAAATTAATAAAGTATTACAAAAATTAATTAATTATATTTGCGTAATTTATCTTAATAATATCTTAATTTACTTTAAGATATAAGCAAGATACTAAAATTGCATTTGTTAGATTTTTAAATATTTAAAAATATACAAGCTTTATATTAAAATGTTAAAATACTTTTTTATAACAATTTTAATCGAGTTTGTAAAATATATTATTAGCAATTGCAATATATTAATAGATTTGTATTGTACAAACTTTATTATAATATAATTTGAGTTAACAACTCTTTGCAAGCTTTAAGTATTTCTAGAATTTGCAAACTTCTATAGACAATTTATTTAATATTATATAAAGATTACTCGAGCATTAACAAAGTTATTAAAAGACAGTAAGCAAAAAAAACAAAATAAATCTTTTTTGTTTAACAATAATACTATAGCAATATTCAAGAAACTTATTACACTTTTTACGCAAATATTTATATTAGTATACTTTGATTTTAAGAATTAAATTTGTGTCGAAATAGATGCTTCGAAATTTGTTATTATTGCTATTCTCTCTTAGCTAATATATATAATAAGTAATATCGAGCAAACAACGTAACACTTTGTTATATTCTACTTAAGAAAAATAATTTTTGCAAAAATATAATATAAAATTTACAATCAAAAGTTACTTGCAATTGTTACGAATTTCAAACAATAAAAATATTATCTTAAAGAAAGTTAGTATTTGATTACTATATTAATAGATTATAATAATTTGCACTACTTTATAATAATAACAACGCTAAATTGTTGTTAAACGCAATAAGCTTTTTCTCTAGCGAAATATAATTTCGAAATTAAATACTATTCTAAAAAAACAAATTAAGCAAATAATTTGTTTTATTAATCTAATTACAAAGATAATATAAATAACAAGATTTGTCTATTTATTCTTTAAAATAAGTTAAAGAATATTATAATTGCAATTATTAAAATAACTTCTATACTTACTTAAAACGTTGTTAAGATATTGTTGTTGCATACTAAGAGCAATACTAAGACTTCTAAAAATAAGAAACTTAATAATAAATTATCTAAAAAACTCTCTTACAATATATTTACAAATAAAGATATTATAAATACTAAAGTAACAAAGATAAAATTAGAAAATATTGTTTAAAACGTTATAATATAGCAGTTGCATTAAAACAACGCTTGCGCAATATATAAAAAAGAAAACTATTTAGAAAGTTCTTTTTTCTTATTGTTGTTTATAATCGAGAAATTTTAAAACAAAGATTTAATAATTCTTAAAATTCGAAAACAATTAATTTCGAACAATATGCGCAATATTTGCGTCAAACAAAAATAATTTATTTATAAAGAAGTTTTGTTCTTTTTTTATATTGTTTTTGTTTCGAATAAAATCTTTTTTAAAATAAAATTACTTAGATTATATTATAACAATTCTCTAACAAGATATTTTGAAATTAAGAAGACAAGAATTTTAATAGATAAAAAGTTCTATTAACAAAAAATAATATTAAATATTAATATATATATAAAAGAATACAATATCTATTAATATAACAAAATATTGTATTATTGCTTTTATAATAAGTTAATGTTGCTATTAGTTCTTTCTTAATCTTAAGCAGAAATTTTTATAAAGTTTATAATTAAACTGCTTGTTAGTTGTTGCAATAATAATATTTATAATACAATCTTAATAATTATTAATTGCTATTTAAAGATTTTGTTATATATATTTGCAAAGTCGATATAAATTGCAAAAGATCTAGCAAACATACTATTCGAAAAAATACTATTTATATATTTCGAAATTCGAGAGATTGTTTTTAATCGAGAATTGCTTTTTATTAATAATTACTAATTTGTAAAAATTAAGTACAACATTTTATTCTTAAACTAATAGTTAAATCGAACAACAAAATTAAATGCTTAAATACTATTTGCAATACTATTGCAATTACAAACAAAATAATTAAGACTTAATTCTAGCTTTAACTTAGTATATATATAATAACGTCTTATATATATTTATCGATTTGTTACTTTTCGAAACAATATTTAATGTTGTTGTCGATTTTAAATTTAACTAAAATAACAAGAACTGCTCGAATATATTTATTGCTTAAAAACAAGTTTAGTTTTTATAAGATAAACAAAATTAACTTGTAAGTTGTTTTTAATTTGTATAGCAAATACAAGATTGCAATTACAATAAAATAATTACTTCAAAGAAATATTAAGTAGATAATAAGATTATACTTTTAACAAAAAATCTCTTAAATATTTGCTTAAAGAAGAAATTGTTTTACAAATTTACAAAATTATTCAAATTGAAAATCTTATTAAAAAACAAATATATTATTTATATTTTCTCGACAAGTAATAAATTTATTCTATCTTTTATATTTTATTATTAAAACTATACTATCGAAATGCAAATATAGTTGCTTCGAAAGATATAATACTTGTTAACAAGAATTAAAAGTAAGAGATCGAGAATATTTTTAATAACAAATAAAGATATTATAAGTTGTAATATTTTATTTAATAAAAAGAATTTTTATTGTATAAGAACAATTAAATTTTAAAAAGTTATCTAACGTATATATAGCAAAAGCTCAATCAATATTATATAAGAGAGTCTCTTAACAAATTAATATTAAAAGCAAAAACATCGAAACTTTATATTTGCAAAAGAGATTTTAACAAAAAAAAGTAATCTTAATAGACAATACTATAACTCGTTGTTAAAGCAACAAAATAATACAAATAACGCGTATAAGTTAGATTTATACTCTCTTAATAAATTTATCGAAGCATCAAAAAACTATAAGAAAGTCGCATAAAATATACTTAAATTTAACTATTTTATTTATTTTTGTCTAACTGCTTTTTTTACTTCTACTTTGTTAATAAGAATTTTTGCATATATATTGTTCGATATAGATAAGCTATATAAATTAATTATTTTATCTCTTTTTATAAATTATTATTTTCGATTTTTTTCTTTCTTTATTATTGTTCGATAAGAATGCAATAATGCTGCGTTAATAGAACGCATAATAAAATTGTTATTAATCGACTAAAAAATTTGTCAAATTAACTCAATAACTTAAGAGAATTATATATTTTGCAACTTGTAATACAATTATGCAACTTAATAAATCTTCAAGTGTTAATAATACAATAGAAGTTCGATAAAGTAAAGACAATAATATAATAGACTTGTCAAACTTTTTACAATTTAGCAATTGCATTTCTTATCTTAAGAATAACTTATCTTAATTGTTAATTTTATTAATATATAGTTTGTATTAAATAAAAGTTCAAATTGTATAAGCTGTAGAAACAGCTTATAATATACAAGAGAAGTCTTGTCTAAATATTTATGTTGCTCTTCTTTAGAGAAGTTCGATTCGAAAATTAGAAACAAAACAAATAATATTGTTTTTAGCAAATTTATTAAGTTGTGCAGAATCTACAATATCTTTTTATCAAAAAAAATATTGTCTTTTGCAACAATTAATTTAGACTCGAACTTTTTGTTTTTATCTAATTTTTTTAAAGAAAGAGCATTAAGATTAACGTAATAACGTATTATATTTAGCATTTTTTGCTAAACTTTGCAAAGATATTGCAGATTTGCATTAATGCAAATTAATAGATTCTTTTAATTCGAACGCAAAGTCGAGTTGTTTTGTCTAATTTATATATATATAAATTGTAAATAGCGTTAAACTCGCAAAGCGAGTTCAAATTAATTAACTTCGATATTTTTGTTATCGAGAATACGCGCGCAAAAGTTCAGCAAAATATTAACTTGTTTAACAAATTGTTAAGAAATCGATATATACTAAATTATAAGAATAATTAGCTCTAGATAGTATTATAGTTAGCGTTTAGTTAGCTTTAGTTAGAGTGCGCGACTAAGTTATTTGCGCGACTAAGTTGTAAATACGAGTATGTTAGCTACGCAGACGTCTTCTTAGAGGAGAACGCCAAAAAATTATCTAACTATTATAATTACGACCACGTTATTAACACAAAAGAGCATAAATCTCTCTATAGTCTACTATATAATCTCTTAGAAACAGAGCTTAGAGTTTTGAGAGAATATCTTGACAATATCTTAGCTAAAGATTGAATAAAATATTTTGTTAGTTCTGTCAAGACATTTGTTTTGTTTGTTCCCAAAAATAGAGATAGCTTGCGTCTATATGTTGATTATCGGGGATTAAATAAGATAATTGTCAAGAATCGTTACTTATTACCTCTGATTAATAAGATCTTAAACTATCTAAGTGGGACAAAGATCTTTATCAAACTAGATCTCGAGAATATTTATTATCGCATCTAAATCAAGAAGAGCGACGAATAAAAGACTGTATTTCGCACACGATATAAATACTTTAAGTACATAATTATGTTATTCGAACTTACTAATGCATCTACAACGTTTCAAGTCTATATCAACAAAATATTGATCGGGCTAATAGACATCTTTTGTGTAATATATCTCGATAATATTCTAATCTATTTCAGTTTCTTGAAGAAACATCAGCATTATGTAAAACAAATTCTGAAAATGCTTCGAAGATATAAGCTTTATACAAATCTAAAGAAGTGTGTCTTTTATACAAATCAAGTTGAGTTTCTTGAATTTATTGTTTCTACAAAGAGAATTTCAATAGATTTACACAAAATAGAAACCATCAAGAAGTAGTCTGTATTCAAGAGCTATTGAGAAATTCAAATCTTTCTAGAATTTGCGAACTTCTATTGTCGATTTATTGAAAAATACTCTAAGATAGCTGCTCCGTTGACTGACCTCTTAGAAGACAGCAAAGACGAGAAGAAGTCTGATCTCTTTGAGTAACCAAATGCAGCAGAGAAAGCGTTTAACAATCTTTGTGCAATCTTTACACAAGCATCGATTTTGACACACTTCAATTCAAATCTAAAGCCTAGAGTAGAAACCAATGCTTCTATCGTAAAACTAGCTAATATCTACTCTCAGCTGCAAAAGAACCAGTTGTAACACTCTGTTGCTTTCTGGTCAAGGAAGTTGACTCCAACAGAGACTCGCTATAAAATCCACAACCAAGAGCTATTAGCCATTGTGGAGACATTTAAACACTGACGCCACTACTTAGAGAGCAGCCAGTACCTCATTGAGATGCTCACTAATTACAACAATCTTCGGGATTTCATAAATGTGAAACAATTGAATAATCAACAAGCACGCTAAGTCATAAAACTAACTGCTTATAACTTTATTATCAATTATCGTCCAGGAAAGACAAATCCCGGCGATGCACCATCAAGACGCCCTAACTATAAGATCGAGAAAAGCATAAATCGACTATTGCCTACGCTACAGCGGAAACTGACCGCGATACTTATCGAGCGAGAATCATCCGTCACAGCTGCAATAAGCCAGATAAAAGCTAGATACGCAGACCTGAGCATACCGCTGATTGTTCGACAAAAAATAAACAAGCCAAGCATTATAGCCATAGACCACGACTGTCTGGGACATGTCAAGAGGAGACCTAGAGAACCTCCATCCGGAAATAAACCGAAAGACAAGTATTGCTACACGCATAGTCTACTCACTTGCAACGTAGCAGAAGAGCTGCTTAACCCTGTTGCTGGAACTGCTGATTGCAAACAGCTCGTTCCACGCGCACTAATTCAGCAGATAATCAGTAACGAAACGACATATAACAATAAACAATCACTCTTCCTTGATCTGATCCGCCTTCTGCAGAACACTGATGTTCAAACTGCAAAGATGCGAAAAGACTTGAAACAACAGAGAAAACGTAGCCGTCAAGACGCCGGTAATAGTCCGTGAATGTTTGATTTCTCGGGACTACTTTGTTATAAAGAAAGAATATATATCCCATCTGATAAAGTTATCAAGAATAAGCTTATAAAGCTATATCATAATAATGTTCTAGCGGAACACTTTGAAGTTGACCGAACGCTTGATTCTCTAATCAGAAAGTACTACTGGGCCAAGATAGCTGAGAAAGTTCGAGAATATGTTGCTTCATGTGCTATATATCAAAGAGTCAAAGTATCTCGGCATCGTCCCTATGGCGAGTTACAGTCATTACCCTTACCTACCCAGGCGTGGAAGAAGGTGACAATAAATATAATTACAGACTTACCGCCAAGCAAGCGAGAGACTGAGATCTATAGTTCCATTCTTGTGATTGTTGATTGTCTAACAAAGATAACTCGATATATCTCTGTTACAAAGAAGCTTGACGCTATTGAACTAGCTGACATCTACATTGAACAGATCATCTACCGGTATGGAGAGCCTAGAGACATTGTCTTAGATCGTAAATCAGTCTTCACCAGCGTCTATTGATCAGAGTTCTGCTTTCAGCTCAAGACAAAACGCAGACTTAGCACAGCGTTCCATCCCCGAACTGACGGGCAGACAGAGCGGCAGAATCAGACTTTGAAACATTACTTGCGATGCTACTGTTGTGAAGAGCAGGATAACTGAGCGACACTGTTGCCAGCTGCGAAATTTGCATATGCAAATGGGAAACAGATCTCAACAGGCAAAACCCCATTCGAGACCCTTATGGGTTATCACCCCAGACTTGGCCACAATGTCGAGAACAACATCACGGGGAGGAAGATCCCCGATACCAAGAAGCGCATCAAAACCATGCAGAAAACAAGGATCAAGATAGTCAGACACTGGCAAGACGCTTCTGAGACACAATCAAAATACTCCAACAAGAAACACCAACCTAAGACGTACAACGTGGAAGACTTAGTACTGTTGTCCACAAAGAATCTAAGACAACGACGTTCTAGCAGAAAGCTATCCCACAAGTTCATAGAACCGTTTCGTATAACCGATCTGGTTGACAAGCAAGCATATCGCCTGGCATTACCAGCCCACTACCAGATTCATAATGTCTTTCATGTCTTCTACCTTGAACCTCACAGACGTCGAAGAGACAATAATACCTCTTCAGCCCTACCTCTCTCAGAGCTAATCGATAATAAGAAAGAGTATAAGATTGAGAAAATCTTGAACCGTAGAAGAAGAAAGAGACACTTGCAATATAAAGTCAAATGGAAAGACTACCCGACGGAATATAACCAATAGATCTCAGAAGATAATATAGGCGATGCGCAAACATTGATCAATAAGTACAACAAAAAGTGCACAAGAAAGCGCAAGCGCAAATAGAGTCTCCAATTATTACAATCTAACCCATCGAAAATTATTGTTCGCACATCATGAAAGAAAGCGGAAAGACCCCTAAACACACGCCAATCCCTATTCTACCGGCTCTGCAAGTCCTCTGAAAAAACCTCAAAGTCGTCTTCGACCAGGACCTCCCCAGGCTCCCCCTCATCACTCCCTCGCCTCTACCAAAGGATGCCAGGTCGAGAAGAGCGTTGAGCGGCGCATCTCCGAGGCCGACGGCCGGCAGACCATGCTGGAACCTGGTTAGCAGGAAGCGCTTCCTATAACCAAAGATAGGAAACAGACCATGTAGCGTGTAATGTCCAGAAATTCTTCTTGAGCCACCGCGATCCTCTTTAGTTCCTGAACTTGTAGCAACATAATCTCTTCAACCGTCTTCGACTTGCTGTGACCGTCATAACGTCGAGCGCGTACTAAGTGGACTTGAACCCGACAAATATATAGTTTCTGCTGCCTTAGAAGCCGACGTCTACAGCGCGCGATTTGATCGTCGTCGTCGACTGAAAGCTTGTGGTAGACTTGACAGAACTCGACGCTGGCGTTAAAGTGTAAGAACGCTGAGAAAGACCTTTCTTTTGAGCGGCTGAACAGAAGACACACTTTGTAACAGCAGCAACTTTCTTAGCCTTAAGAGCTATAGCGACATCTTCCTTCGCCTTCTTATCTTTAACCTCCTTCTCACATCGCGCTCTCAACCTCATCAACGCCAATTTATCATCGAAGAGCCGTACCTTCGTCGCAGAGAATTTCGGCTTGCGTATCAACGCTGAAAATAGAATGCACTGAAAAATTTATCTTCGTCCTATAAGATTGTCAGTACTAGCCGTTGTTTCGCAGAAAAACATACGAACATCTACCTTGTTCTTATTGTCGAAAATAAGTATCAACAAAGCGCTAAGACCGACAAACCAAATCTAGATAACAACAACATTCACAAACTGAAATCTAGCAACAATAGTAACGTTTGCAGTTATCACAACATAAATGCGCTGAAAACTATCGAGCAATCACTTCAATATAATCAAATAAAATATATTCTATATTTTGTTTAAGCAAGCTCGACAGTCTCTGACAACTTCTAGAGCAAAAATTTGTCTCGAAAGTTGTCTCGAGATATTAAGCACTTTCTCTATCTAAGCGACAAAGTCTATAAAGTGAGTAAATAAAATAAAAGCGAGATTTCTATAAATCTCAAGAAATAAAGAAAGAAACAGAAGAAAGAATTATCTATTTATTCTTTTCTTTTCGTCTAACTGTTAAGATTCTTAAAGCGTTAACTGCTTATTATTACAATCTTTATAAACAAGACTAACATAATTGATAGAGATTCTTTTAAAATCTTTATTGATATCTTTATTAATTAATAATCTTTAGTTAAACTAATTCTACTATTGAGCAATTACTTCGATATAATTAAATAAAATATATTCTATATTTTATTTAAGCAAGCTTAACACTTTCTAATAATTTTTAAAATAAAAATTTGTCTCGAAAGTTGCTTCAAGATATTAAATACTTTTAAATCTTAGAAACGTCGATATAAAGCGTTAAATTTAATAAGAATTAATTTTAATTAATTGAGTAAAGTATCTTTAATATCTTCTAAAAGCGTTTAATATATAATTTAAATAAATCTCGATATATAAATAATAACTATTAAACTTTTATCTTTTTAATAATCGAATTTTATTTTCTGAAAGTTCTGCTCAACAAGTTAAGATAATAGTATCTTGACAAAAGAAATAATTTAAATAATAATCTTTTATGTTTAATACGATTAATTTGTTTTGTAGAACTCTAATAACATATATTTATATATATAAATATTCTGAATCAAACAATAATATCAACAACAATACTAAAAATTTAATAATCAAATATGTTAACAAGATTATAACGTATTAAGATTGTATCTAGAATCTAATTATACTGCAACAAGATAATACGTAGCTAGATAAAATATTTGATTAAGGGAGATAGCTATAACTAGAATATTAAAAATATAGAAGAAAGCAAAGAGTTCCAAGCTGTATCTATAGTAGAACGAAACAAAGAGACAAAGTAGACTAGTATTGCAAGAACTCGAATAGATAGAATGTCGACACGCTTCGTAATATAACGCAAACTTTGTTATAATAATAATAATTATTATTGTTATTTTTTATCTAAAGAGATCGATTTTGAAGTTAAATAGAGTAAGTTTTAATAAATCTTTTAGTAAAATTATTAAGTTTTAAATTAAATATTACTATTTAAAGTTTAATGTTTTATTTAATTAAGTTTATATAAACTTGTCTATTTATAAAAATTCTACAAATGTTAAACAAAATAAAGTATATTATATAATATCTTTAATAATTAAACAATCGAATTAACATAGCAATTGTAGTAATAGATTATATATTATAAATTATTACTTACAAATCTAATTATTATTCTATAATCTTCTAATTTTAATTATAATTTGCTATAGAGTAAAATAATAAAAGACGTTAATATTTATCTCGACATAATCAATATTAATATAATATAATCGTAGATCGATAAGATAAGCTTTGATAATTTTAACTTTAATTATTCTATTATTTAAATTAACTAATTAACTAATTAATATTAAAATCGAAGCTAAATATCTAATTCTAATATTTCTAAGACAAAATAAATTATAACTTCTTCTAGCAATATTATAGATTTCTCTTGTAGATTTAATTAATTCTTATTAAAGATATTTAACTACTAAGCGATTAAGAAGAATTTTATTAAATTAAAAGATCGACAACTCGCGTTAAATAATAATTATCGTAGTATAATTAACTAAGAAAATTTGTTAACTATAATTTTAAATTTTACTTAAGAAAGTAAATCGATTAAACAATTTTCGATAATAAAAATTTATTAAGCATATAAATATATATTATGTATAATTATTAGTAAGACTATTTATTGTAATAATATTATTGCATTTTTATGTATAAAGATTTTATTAATATTAATAATAACAACTTTATTGTTGTTATTTATAATAAAATTGCATCTCGTAAAATAAGAAAATTATAAGATAAGTAGACTAACCGTTGGATCGGGTTTCGATTCCAAATATTGAAACCGACTCGACCCGTCGATTCCAACCCTAGAAATCGACTTGAAATCTAATTCGATTTCTATTATTTTGGAATTGAATTAACTCGATCCGACTCAATTCTTAATTTCAATATTTGAAATCGAATCGAATTGTCAAGAAACCGAATATAACGTTATTATGCCAAGAATTACTAATTTTAGAACAAAAATAATTTATTAATAAAATGCATTATTTGCACCTATAGGTCCTATAGATCTTATAGATGCAATTTATTAATAAAATGCATTATTTGCATCTATAGATTCTATAGATTGTATAGATGCAATTTATTAATAAAATGCAATATTTGCATCTATAGACTCTATAGATTCTATAGATGCGATTTAATTATTTTCTTTTAAAAAATTAGTAATGCATTACTATAATGTATTATCTTATTATAATTTAGATAATTAAATATTATAAAATATATATTAACTATATATTAACTATTAATAATTATAATATAATTATTTAAATAGTCTTGACGATTTGGATCGATTTTTTCGAGTTGGATTTCGATTTCAACTCTAGAAATTGACTCGAATTGTCGATTTCGATCCTAGAAATCGAATCAACTTTTCGATTCCAATATTAGGAATCGACCCGATTCGATTCGGGTCGGATACTCGACCCGAACTCGGTAACCCGACCCGACGCGATCAGTCTAAAGATAAGTATATAAAGAATTGTTGTTATTTCTTTAATATTAATATACTTATTTTAAAGTCGAGTATTAAATTGTTTTATAAACATTTTCTTTATTAATAACAATGTATAAAAATTACGCAGATAATATTCTTTTATACTTAATAAATTAACTGTATTTGTTCAAAGATATAATAATTGTTGCGTCTCGTATATGCGAAGCAGACGTATATTGTTTTATTTAAAAAGAAACGTTTTTTATTAAAGAATATCTTATTTTATTGCATAATTAATGCTTTGTTTATATAATTTTGAGATAATTAAATTGTTAAACAATTATCTAAGAAAGATTCTTTCAGAGATTATAATCTTTGTCGCAAATAATAAAAAGTCGAGCAACGCTTACAACTTTTTATATATTAGTAATTTTCTTAACAAGATTTAATCTATTAGTTAAATTGTCTTTTAATACTTATTAATTAATAAATAAGTTATTATTTTAACTAAATTTAGCTTAATTTTTAAGAACGTATATATAATATTAATAAGATTCTTTTTAAGATTTATGTTAAGTTTTAAATAAGCGTATAAATTATTAAAATTATTTTTATATTTACAAGCTTTAATTAAGCTCGATTATATAATTAGAAAATTATTTAAATAATATATAACTAAGTGTTATAATAGTTTGCTTATAAGTATTTAACATAAATCTTTAGAAAAGAGATTAAACAAATATAATAATATGTGTAAATCGAAGAGTAGAAATCGATTAATTTAATATCTATTCTTTTATCTAAATCTTAGCAATTAATAATCTAATATAATTATTAATATATAACAAAAGATATTAATTAAATCTCTTTTAATAAAAACTGTATTTCTATTAACGTTGTATAACATTGTTGTTGTCTAATTAAATATAAAGTATTTTATTGCTTCTTAGTTCTCGAAAATATAATTATTAATCGATTTATCTTTTAAAAATAATAAATAATATATTTGATGTTAGTAATTATCTTTCTTGAATATTAATCTTAGCAATAAGAATATAAAGCAATAAGATATTTAATGCATTTTAATTAATCGATTATAATTAAGCTATTGCTTTAAATTAACTTAAAGTATTTTTGAAGTTTTATTTACTAAAGAGAGATTCTTATTTAAAATCTATTAATTAAAGTCTTAATATTCGATTTTTGCATTATATTTAATAATAAATAGCAATATATAAATATAAATATAATTTAAATGTTTTATTAAATGCTTCTATTATATTTTTATATATAAAGATTCTCTATAAGTTAAAGAGATCTTATTAACATTTATAAGTTAATATAAGAAGAATTCTAAGATTATTAATAGCAAAATCAAGATTTAATGTTATTTTCTTGTAATTAATTAATTGTTTAAATTAACTAATTTGCAGTTAATTATCAAATAAGTTTTATTATACTTATTGCATATATATTAAAATTGACAGTTAAGATAAATACAATTATTATTGTTAAATTTTTAATATATCAATTTTTCTGCGTTTGTTATATCGAGTTTAATATTATATATATATTTTTTAATTTTTAATCTAAACTTTCAGTTAAAAGTTTAATATTAATATTTTTTTTTATTAAAACTTAATTAATAAGTTTATTTTTAACATTATATTAGTTTTCGAGATTATAAGATCTTATAATAATGCGAGTTTTATAAAAGTAAAAGTAAAAATTTCGTATAAAGTCAAAGATATAATATAAATAAAGTATTAGTAAATAATTTATATATTAAAGTATATTTACTTGTAAATTAAATCTTGTTAACTTATTAATTAACTCGATTAAACATTGCATATATTGAGACTATATCTAGAATCTAATTAGCTGCGTTTGTAGTAAATAGAATATTTTAATAGAGATAGCTATAACTAAGACTTTAAGAATACAAAAGAAAGAAGATACAAAAGACAAGAAAAATACACTCTATATAATATCTATTTAGAAACGACGCTAGTTCTAAAAGAAACGTGTTAAATTATAAGAAAGATATTAATTCGAAAGATATTTGCGATACAAAGTAATATGTTTACTCTAAAGATATATTAATTATTTGTAATATAAAGAAGAATGTTTGTCTAATAAATAATAGAAGTCAATCTAGAAGATACTTTAGAATTAATAGATAGCTTAATTAAATTTAACTAGTTCTAATTATTACGCAATCAACGCGCTAAAACTAATTGTAAATTTATTAGAGTTAGATCTTAACAATTCTGTAGATTCAATCCTGGCACGTTCGTAACATTACCCTCTTCTTCGAAAATTTATTCTCGCATAAATATAGTTTTATAACCGGTTCGATTAATTAATCAGTTACGATTTCGCAGACTCAGACCTGTGAAATCCTAATTGACTGCTTGAGAGAAAGCTAATACTTAGCGTAATCTGTTAGAATATTGTTTATAATATTTGTTCAAAACCTCTTTGAAATTGTTAAATTCTTCTTTATTAGCATAGTATTACTTGTTGTCTCTATCTAGATCTAATTATTTGACTTTGTATTGCATTCAATCTCGATAACGTCTAAAGTTTAAAATATTGTCTACTTCTTAGTACTCTTTATCTTCGATAATCAATAATCTAGAAGATTTCAAATGCTATTCGAGTAATAAATCTTCAGAATAAGAATGTAGTAACTTCGAGCTAAACATCGAATGTAGTTGCTTTATGCTAATCGATAGACGAAAACAATAGAAGACTTCAATATTAACAGTAATTTAATAAGATTCTAGCTACTTGTCTTCTAAATCTTTGCAGAATCTTATTGTCTTAATATTTCCGAAAAATAATCAAACTTAGTTATCTACTTTATAGATAACGTTTTGTCTATATTTATTGATCTAAGCTTCAATAATCTGCTTCGTCTTTTCTAGTTGTTAACAACCGAAGATTAGAAGCTCTTTTATTCGAATTGCAATATTGTTTGTCTTTCTAACTTCTAGACGCTCTCTAGTAGTTTCGTAATTAGTTGTATCTAAATCGAAACTTATTCGAGAGTAAAAATCTTTGTTAAAGTAGAAGAGAAACATCGAGATCGTCGAGAATGTATTAAAATTCTTACTAAATTCTATTATTAATAATTATTTAGCTTAGTTGTCTTGTATGTAATTGCAGTAGATTCTAAGTTTGCGTTTAATATCTTAATTAGCTTATTCTAATTAATTGTCGATCTTAGAATAATAGATTGTTGATAGACTAGTTGTAATCTTTAGTCGCTTGCAAAGACTTTGTTATATAATTAATATAAACTAAGAATCTTTGTCTAAAACAATAGAACTAAATAAATTATATAGTCGATAGACGTTTCAAAGCATAATTCAAATTGTTTCTTCGATTGAGATATCTTTATCGTCTTAATAACAGAATACATAGTAACGCTTCTTAAAGAGACAATATATAATAATATAGATAACGTTGTAACTCTCTAATAGAGATAGCTTAGTAATAAAGTTTATAACTATATCTTTCTAGCGTTCCTATAGAATTGGAAGAGAATAATAAAGTTTATTAGTATTATTCCTAGATACTTTACTTCGCTAACAAGTATAATAGTTTCGAATATATTTTCTAATTGTTGCTCGATAACTCGATCAATAGTAGAAACGTTAAACTAGATTTATTATTCTTTGATTGTTAGAATAAGAGATTGAAGACTAATTATGCACTTCTTTTAGTAGTTTCACGTATATGTTCTCGAGAATCTATAGTAAGCTCTTCTAATATAGAAAGTTGTCAACAATCTTGCAATGCTTCAATTTCGTATTATATAGCTTAAGCTTGTTTTCGCTTATAACTTTTCTATATTCGTTGCAATGCTTATTAATTTTGTTAATATCTTTAACTTGCTAATAAAGACTAATCTTAGAATTAGTTGCCAAAATATCTATTCTATTAGATATTAGAATAGTCTAATAGCAATCTTTAGTATATTAAGCTAACTTAGTATTATTAGATACAAACATTCTAATTAGAGCGTTAGCTTTAATATTTGTTTTGTCTAATCGAAAAATAATCTAAAAGTTAAACTCGAATAGAATGTCTAAACAATTAATCTAATATCGAGTTAACTATTTATTTTCCATAAAGATTTTCAAAGTCTAATAATCGATAAACATCTAAATAGATAGCTCGATACATTCTAGCTCGAGTCTTTAGTGTTCGAAACATCGAATAATAGCTAGCAATTTCTTGTTATAGATATAATAATTACATTCAACTAAAATTATACTTTTGCTATAGAAAGCTACTAAATAAAGAACTTCCTTGTTGTCTTACTATAATAGAATATTATCTTTAACGTAGTCGAATGTATCGATTTTCAAAATAACTTGTTGTTTAAAATCGAAATATTGTAGAACTAAAATCGAGTTAACTTGTTTTTTTAGATTATCGAAAGCTTGAACACAGATCTTGTTCCAAACAAAAGACGTGTCTTTTCTAGTTAGCTAAATAAACAATTTGACTAGTTTCGAGAAGTTCTTAATAAAACAACAATAGAAATTAACAAATCTTACAAAGCTCTAAATCTCTTTTAGATTAATCGACGTAACTTAGTTAACTATAACCTTTATTTTAATAAAATTTATACAAAGATTTTATTCTAATACTATAACTTCTAAGAAGACAATCTCTTCTATATCGAACTCGCACTTTCGAATATCTATCTGTAGACTAGCTTCTCGTAGACGAGCTAATATTATTTTGATATATTTTCTATATTCGCTTTAAGTTTTGCTATAAATCAAAATATTGTCTAGATATACTTAACAAAAGTTGTTTAGAAAATCTTATAGAATATTATTTATATATTGCTAAAACAAAATAGAATTATTAATAAGTTCAAAAGATAGCATCTTGGATTTGTATATTTCCAAAGCAATAATAAAGATAATATAATTCTTGTTATCGAGATGCATACGCAGTTTGTTAAAAGCTAAAATAATATCTAATCTAATTAGATGCTTGCAATCAATAATTTTGCCAATTATCTTATCTATAAGCAATAGAGAGTAGCGATTTCTTTTAATAATAGTATTGAGTTTTCGATAATTAATGTAGAATCGTAGATCTTTATTTGCTTTTAGAACAAACAAAACTAATAAAAAATACAAGACTTTGCTAGAAATTATAAATCTCTTGAAAAGATTCTCGTTTAGATATTTCTTAACTTTCTGAAGCTTGTAAAAAGATATTCGATATGCTCGACATCGAAGCAATATTGCGTTACTAGTAAGCTCTATCTTATAATTGTAAAAGCAGTAAAACAATAACTTGTCTGCTTAAACTCGATCGAAGACGTCTAGAAACTCTTGATATTTGGAAGATAGCTTAATTTTAATATTTTCTAGATTCTAAGTTGTTTTGTCAATCGAGAATATACTTATAAAGTCTAGATTATATTGAGTGTTATAGACAATTTCCCTATCAATATCTTTGATAAATATAAAAAAAATCTTAATGTAATTTCTCTTTGATTAATTTGTTAGCGTTTAGAATAAGACGACAGCTATACTTCGAATTGAGAAGAATTTCTCTGAAACAGTTGAAGCTAAGCGTTTCAAAACTTTAAATATCGAAGAAATCGAAGTTGATCGAGATCAACTAGAGTGCTTTGTAATTAATAAAACTAGAAAAATCGAAATAGAAACATCTAATTGATTAGAAAATACGATAGTATTATAATGTATATTTAGTAATATTCTATTTTTGTTTATTTATAATTTGCTCAATATAGTCTTATAATGTCCGATATCTGCTATTAGTATTAACATAATTAATTTCTTATAACTTCCTGTAAGATTACACGATCGTATAATAGAAGTGGCGCTATTAAGACGCACGTTGTGCGTATAAAGAGCAAAATAGAAAGATAGATCTAAAATTATAAAAGAAATAAATTGTAAAAATTTAGAAAAAAATTCTCGAAGAAAAAACTCTTTATTGTTAAGACAAGATTTGGGCGCTATCTTAATATATAATATAATTCGACTATAAGTTACGACAAAGTTTGAAATATTATAGTTATAATATTACAATTATTTTTTTCTTTAGAATTTTGATTTTCAAAATTAGTATTGTATTTGCTAATTGCTATATATTGCAAATACGCAATAATCGCAATTATATTTTGCGTTTGTTATTAATTTGTTTGTTAATAAAAATATATAAATAGATTTTTTTTGTATTGTTCTTTATATTTTTTATATATTACGAGCAAAAAATTGTTGCAATAACGACAAGAATATTTTTCTTATATATTATTAAATAATAGTTCTATAATTGAATAAGACTTCTATAAGTGCTTTTTAACTATAAATTAAGAATTCGAGAAAAACTTTTTACTTATTGTATAACAATAGTTTATTTTTAGAGATTACAATTAAATTATGCTACGATTTTAAATTAACTAAAATCAAAATATTATACGCAATATTCTCTATTAGATATTTTGTTTTTTGCGCAATATTAATTTGTAATTTCGCAATAAAAATTTCTTTGTTTTATAAATTATCTTAATTTGTGCGCTTAAATTAAATCGAATTAGCGCAATATTAAACGCAATAGTAATATTTATCTATTAAAATATTATACTCTTTTTATTATTATAATATATTTAAGATAACTTTGTAACAATTTCTTTGCAATCTCTTTTCGATATATATAATACTAATAGAGTATATTTGTAGTTGCAACAACAAGAACAATAAGTTTTTTTAATATTTTGTATAAATTTTAGAAATAATACAAATTTCTAATAATATTAACTAATATCTAATAGAGCGCAATATTATTGATATAAATATATATAACAAAGTTGTTGTAGAATCTTGTTAAAACTAACATTAATAGCAATTCTTAAATAAAGTTAACAATCTTTTTGTTTGTGTTTTTAATATTGTTTTTTTTGTGTTTTTTTGTTGTTTGCGATGCTTATACTATTTGTAAAATAATAAAAAAACAATAGTAAACAAAGTTTCTTTTGCAATTCTTTTTCTATATTAATATATTATATAGTATATAAAGAAAAAAGATTTGTGTTGTATTTATTGTATTATTGCTTGTTGCTTTATAGATTTAGCTTGTACAATTATATTAAAAACTAATATATTAGTATTTTAAATTTTTTTGTTGTTTTTGCAAAAGAGTTGTTAATTTGCTAATATTTATATAGCAAGTTTTAGCTAAGAATAGCAACTTTAAGTTGTTTGATTTTTTTGTTAAGATTAAACTTGTTTTGCGCTTTATTAATAAATAAAAATATAACAATAAGAAATTGCTATCTTTAATAAATTAACTAAATAATATAAAGATTACTTTAATATATTTATATAATATTTAGTAGAAAATAATAAATATAATATGCTATTAAATATATTTATCGAAATTTCTTTTAAAGAAAAACAACTTTAATTTTTTAAAGAAAAAGAAGTTTGTATTAGCTAATATTAATATCTAAATAATATATTAAATATAATTTAAAAATTTTTTTGCTAAAAACAATATTATTTGTCTTGTTTTTAATTAGAGATTATATTAATTAGACTTTTTTAAAAAAAAGCAATATAAATATTTAGACAAAAATTTCTCTTATATATTAATATTGTTGTTAACAATATATATAATCTTGTTTTTTTAAGAATTAAACTAAATACTTTAATTAAACTTTTAAAGATATATTTATTTGCAAAATAAAGATTGTTGTTAATTGTATAAATATATTTTTTATTGCAATTACAAAAACTTAAAAGTATATTTGCAATTGCTATATTATTGCGCACAAACAACAACAATAAAGAATAAATTAAAAATTAATATATATAACAATTAAAAGAAAAAGTTAAAAAAAAATCTTGTTATTAAATATAATTAGATTAATTTAGATAATAAACGCAATTAAAATTTATTATATATTTACTAAAAGATTATTGGAACTAGAAAATCTATTTAAAAAAGATATAGAATTAGATAGCAAAAATATATTATTCTTTATATTATTGTAATCAAATTTAAAAAGTTGCAATTTTTATTTAATTTTTTATATATTTTAACAATAATAGAGATTCTATCTTATTTGCGCAATATTGTCGATCAAATTGCATCAATTTGGCTTTATTAGATTGTTTTAATTTATTCGAGAATATAACTTTTTTGTCTTAGAAACAAAAACAACAATCTATTGTTATTTGTAAAATTGTTTTAGCATTGTATTTATATAAATTAAGAACTACTTTAATATTTAATTGTTTTCGCAAAAAAAAAATTCTTTTTATTGAATAAAATAGTAGAGTTTTCTCTATTTTTTTTTCTTGTTTAGAATTTTCTCTATTTTTTATTTTTTGTTCTTGTTTATTAATATTATTTGCGTCGACTTAATAATATTAAAATTCTAATAATAGAATTTAAAAAACAAAATATAGAAGATTAAATAAATTTATTAATTATTTAAGAGTTGCAATTAATATATTTGCGTTTTAACAATATTTATAATAGAGAACAATCTTATATATTTGTAGAAAAGCTTTTTCTTAAATCAAGTATTTTTAAGATTCTTAATAGAAAGTATAATTTTGTTTTCTACTTTGTAATACTAAGATTTAATTTTTTAATTATAATATTTTGTTTGCACTCTTTATATATCTCTTAATTGCTTTTTTATATAATTGCGTTTATTTTATAAGATTTGTATACACTTTTAAACAACAAAAATATTAGAGTATTTTTTGTTATTTTAACTAAAATTGAAATTTAAATAATACTTGAACGCAATCTTAAGAAACAATATATTTAAAAATAAATAAACAATATTATTATATATATATTAAGTTATTAATAAGAGAGATTTTTAATTGTCTTATTAATAGTTGCAATAGTAGCAAAGATAGTACTCTAATATTTGATTTTGTCTTTTTATTTATCTATTTATTTGCAAATAAAAAACAATACTTAGTTTTCTTTTTATACAAATACTATAGTATATTGCAAATTAATAGTTATTAATAAACAATATATTTTTGTTAAATACAATTCTTTTTACGCTTTTAAAGAAGAGAAAAACTTTTTTGAACAAAATATTAATTAAATTTTCTATTGTTTAAATTGATTTAACTAAAATATATAATATTATTTTAAAAAATCGATTTACAATAATAAGAATTGTATTATAGATATTGTTGCTATTGCAATTAAAAAAAAGTTCTATAATAAAATTTATAGAAATTTTCTTTTAAAATTAAGTAAATACAAATAGCGCAAAAAACTTATTGTTAATATATATTGTATTTTCGAATATACAATTTTATTTTAATAAATATACAAAATTAATAGAACTTTTAATTAATTAATATACAAGTTTTTTTAACTTCAAAATAATTCTTGTTTAAAGAATTATTATAATACAAACGTAATAGTTTCAATTTTAGCAAAACTTTATCTAATATATAGATTGCGCAAAAATAATAAAATAAATTATTATTAAATTTCTATTTATATTTAGCATATTTATTGTGTTAAAAGAAAGTAATTAATTGCTATTTTATTTTAAGTATTAAAGTATTTTTTTCCTAAAATATTTCTATTGCTATTAATAGAATTAAGAAGAAGAATTTTATTAAGTTTTTGTATTTATATATTGTATTAATATTGTTGCATTGCAATTGTTAAATTACAATACTTTTCTCTATATTTAAATTAATATTATTAGAGATCTCGAAAATGTTTTTAACAAACAATTTATTAAATATTTTAATATCGAAGATATTTTAAATACGCAAAACAATTTTAATACAAATTGAAGTTAATATTGCTTTAGTCGCGTTTCTAATTAAATTAAAAGTTATTTTAATAATTGCAATTGTAATATTCTTAAGCTTGTTTTAAAAAGTAAATAGATAAATTTTGTTATTTGTTTTGCTTTTATAATTTAATTGTCTCGACAATCTATTTGCGAAATTAATTTTCTTTGCTTAATATTTAATTTCGAAATTATATTTAATAAGCAAAAAAATCTATTAAGATTAACAACAATTAAAAAACGTTATTATTATAAAATACTTTAGATTGTTATAGTTTGTTAAAATAGTAATTGATAAATAATTGTTTTTAAGATAGTATTGTTATTGTTAAAATTTTGCGACAATAGTTAATAGCTTTTAATTATATATTTTATAGCAAATTTCAATAGAAATTATCTTTTTGAAATAAAATATAACAAAATATTATATTATTTAATTATTGTTCTACGTGCGAAGCATAAGTTGAAAAAGAATAGTTGCAATAGCAAATCTTAATATATTAATCTTAATTATAATTTGATTCTTAAAATCGAAATATATTAATATAAAAGCAATAATAAAAATATTAATAAAAATTCAAAACGCAATTAAAGCAAAAGCGTTAAACAAAAATAATTTATTTTGCTTTTTTTATTTGCTATTCTTAAGTAGCTCGATTAAGAATTTAATTATTTTTGCAAAATATTTAACAAAGTATCGATAAAAATTTGCGAATCTTAGAAATATTTGCAACTTTCGCAACATAATAAATCGAAATTATATATAAATTAATTTTATTATAATATATCTATAGCAATACTCTTACTATTAATAATATAGTTTAGAAATTCGATACTCTATATTAGAAAAGTATATTTAGAAAGTTTTGTATATAATTTAAATTGTCTTAGTTAATCAAATATTTGTCAAATATAATTTTAATATTTCTTGCAAATTTTAAAGTAAATTAGAATATTATTTAAATAAACAACGCAAATATAATTTATTAAATTTTGCAATACTTTATTAATTAAAGTTTAAAAAGTAATAAAAGTATTAAACAAATCGAAGAGCATAATTGTATACTTAAAAAGACTATAGTATATATAAGATACAATTTTTTATTTGTCTCTCTTTTATATACAAATGCAATAGTATATATTTTTAAAATTAAACTTAATAAAATAGTATATATTTATTAGTCGATTTAGCGTCTTCTTAATAATAAATAATAAATATTTGTTCTTAATAATTATTAAGTTTAGTTTTCGATAATTTATATAAAATTAAAAAGTATTATTTCTTTTAAAAACAAACAATATTAAAACGCTTGCACAATTTATAGATTTATAAATATATTTTAATACTTAATTTTTAAGCAAGTAATTTTAAAGTATAGCAAGTTCTTTTTCGAACAATATATATAGAGATTTAAACAACAACTTTATATTAAATTGTAAATTTATAATATAATTATTTTTGTTATATTTTAAAAATAGAGAGATATTAATCTCGAAAAAATAGTTTTTATACAATAAAATTTCTATCAAAATTTAAAAAATCAAGAAAAAGATTGCTTTTGCAATAATATTAATATTACTTATTATAAATACGTAAATTAAAGTATTCTTTATATATAATAAAAAACTTTTAAAAGAATTTATTATAATTTTGTTTTTTGTTACTTAATATCTTTATATAAGAGTTTGTTAATTAATATACAAATTTGTTTTTATTATTTATAATAACTTAACAATTATATTCTAAACAATTTTCGAAAAAAAGTAGAAAATTTAATACAATATATATTTTTTGTTATTGTTATCGCAAATTTTAATATTTATATTGTAAAATTCTAGAAATTATATTTTGATTTTGTAAAAAATTTCGATTTTAATAGATAAAAAATTTGCGTTCTTTAAATACTATATTTTTGTCTATTGTTTAAAAATGCAATTAATATATACTTCTTTATCTAGAAGCGTTACTCTTTTATAATATTTGTCTAATATATATATAAATAACTTTGTTAAAATTGTATTAACTTTTGTTTTATAATTTGCAATAACAACAATAATTGTTGCAAATCTCTTTAATTTTTTGAATTGTTAAAAATTTTACTAATATATCGAGACAATAGTATCTTTTGTATAATGCGCAATATATTTGATTTTGCAACAATTGTTGTATTAACTTGCAAATTTTTCTTTTTAAAAAAAGAACAATTAAAAGAGATATATTTTTGCTAATTACAATTGTAATATATACGAATTTCGTTTGTACAATTATTGCTATTTGCGTTGTTTTGCAAAAGAAATATAGTAGTATTTTTATATCGATTTTACTAAGAAAGATTGCAAAAATTTAATTTAAAAATTGTTTTATTTAATTTTTGTTTAAAACAATTATCTCTTGAGATAAAGCAAAATTTATAACTTAATTTTTGAAATTAATTTCTATAATTATTTTGCAAGATAGTAGCGTCTTTTACGCACGCAATTAGCGCAACAAACGTGTCTCTTATTACAAAAAAATTAAAAACAATAATAATTTTTTTATAAGTTTTATTTTTTAGTTTATTTAAAAACGTATTTTGTTTCTAAAATTTAATAAAAAGTTCTAAATTTGTTTTTAAAATTTTTAAATAAACAACAAAGTTGTTTATATTTTGCGTAGAACTTTGCTTAATATAATTGTATTTAATTGCAATAATTAGTTAACAATTCTTAAGTAATTTTATAAAATTTATTAGATACTATAAGAATTGTTCGAATATTTAAATATTTAGAGCAATAAAATTTGTCTTTTTGTAGTTATTTTATTGTATTATTGAATTGTTGTACAAAAAGAATTAATATTAGCAAATTTTATAACTTTTAATAGAAAAGAATTTTAAACTAGATTCAAATATAATTTTTGTATTTCTAATTTAGTTTTTTTATTTTTTAAAGTTTTTTTTGTAGTAGTTATTTAGATAAAACAATTTTAAATCGAGTATTAATTTTTGCTTTTTTAAAAATAGTTTGTTGTTTTTTAAAATATTGTTCTTCAAAAATATTGTATAGTATTGTTGTATAAACAATGCACTTATTTTGTTATCTTATAATAGAATTTGAAATTTTTGATTTTCTTTTAAAAAAAATTGATATTTATGTTTAATAGCAAGTTGTTTCGACTTTTTTCTTTTTTTCTCTAAAAGAATTTTGTAGTTAATTTCGAAATTGTCGAAAGTAAAGCTTGTATTTGCTTTAAGTTTGTTTTTGATCAAAAATTTGTTATCGAAATTGCTATATTCTTTATTTAATAATTTTCGAAAATTAATAACTACAATTTTTTTTTTAATTGCAATTGTATTGCTTTTTGCAATAGTTGTTTTTGTTGCAAATTTGCTTTTGTTAAAACAAGTTGCTTTTTTAAATTTTTAATTCGATATTTTAACAAACAATTGCTCTTAGAAAATTAGATAGTTTATTACTATAAAATTATACAATTGTATAATAGAAGTAACACTATTAAGACGCACGCTATGCGTATAAAGAGCAAAATAGAAAAATAGATCTACAATTATAAGAGAAATAAATCGTAAAAATTTAGAGAGAAATTCTCAAGAAAAAAACTTTTTATTGTCAAGACAAGATTTGAACGCTATCTTGATATATAATGTGATTCGACTACGAGTTACGACAGAGTTTAGAATGTTATAGTTATAGCATTACACTTCCGATAATTAGATTAAATAGAATTTTATAAGTAATTGTCTTCTTGAATAGCTTTCTATTATAGTCTTGTATTAACTTTTCTTTTGCCAAGAATATAGATTGTAATTCGAGTTTCTTGCATATCTTATTGGCTAGTCTAATATATATTAGCGTGCAAACAACTAATTTACTATCTATTAAAGATCGAAGACTAAAAAATCTATTCTAAAAGCTAAGAAATACATTGATCAGAAACAACTTTTCAAAGTAGTTTTCTTCTAATAGAATCTCGACTTGATTGCACAAAGATATAATTTCTATCTCTTCGATAACTTTTGAAGAGACAACTAGTTTTTTGAATTAGAATTCAACTTAGAGATAGAACAATCGAATTTATCGTTGTCTTCTAATATATTAACTCTAGAGAATTGATTAGAATACTCTCTAGAGATATAATCTAGTTTATAACAAACGAAACAGATTTCAGCTTGTATATCCGAATTCTTGACGCTAGTCAAAATCGTCTTGCGCGATTTTGACTAATCTATTGATATAGTAACTTCGATTTTTCGATAAAAGATAGACTTGATAGACTTCTCAACGCGTTTGATCGAGTTGATTTTATTCTTTATTTCCCGAATAACTTGCTAATTATTATTCAATCGAATCAGATAGAAGCAAATTTTTTAAAGAGAACTAGATTGAACTAACTAATCTATTTACACAAATCGAAAACAAGAATTAATCTTGTCTTTCAGATTAACTATTAGTTGTTTTTCGTAATATTCTAAGAAGAAAGATAGTCGTTAAAATTGAGTAAAGAACTTGTCGAATTTCTTTTGTCTCTAAACTAGATTGTAATATTCTCTACAAAAGTTAACTTCTTTATTCGAATTGTCGAACAACTTAGCTAGTTCTTTCAAAAAGTCGTCGACTATTTTATAGAAATTCTTACAATCTTGTTGACGTCTAGCTTGAGTAACTTCTGCTGCGTTATCGAATAATCTAAAATAAATATAACTCAATTTAACTTGTTTGTTTGAAAAGAGATCGATATTAATTTCTAGTTTATTCTGAATCTTTTTGTATCAAGTATTTCAGATAGAATCTTTTTTATTAGTAAATAACGAAGAGTTCAATATTTTCTAAGATCTAGAATATTTAAAATAGATAAAACTCGAAGACGTATTCTTCTTAGCTTGTAGTCTAACTTTTAATTCTTTTATCTTGTTTTTTTGTTGTCTACTTATTTCGACTAGTCGATTTGTTTCTTGATCAAGAACTAAACTTCGAGTTTTTCAGATTTTATAGAGCATAGTTGTTTCGACAAAGAATTTGTTGTCGTCTTTATAAAAAGAAGATGCAGTACTAAGTAATTTTGATAAATTTGATTCAGAAGTTTGAGAGAAACGTTTTCGAAATCTCTCTGAGCGCTCTTTAGTTAAGAGACAACTAGACATAATAAAGTTTTTCGAATACAAAGAATAAGAGTAGATTAAACAAGTCGAGCAAATAACAATGCTTAACAATTGAATAGAAAGATTGTTGTTATAGTTGTTTAGTCTTCAAGAAAAAGAATTGCTTAATAAGAAGATTTTGTAATTCTCTAGCAATTTACGAAGATTCTTTATTGTAGATTCTATTAATTGAATTGAACTTTGCGTACTTAATAAGCAATAAGTCTTCTAGCAATTCAAACAATCTCGTTGTTAATTCTATAAATTCTCTGATATTGTTCTATCTTTCGATTGCGTCAATTATCAGGTAAACGGATTTCTTTAGACTTGTTCTGTCTAACAAGTATCTTAAATAGATATAGAATTAGTATCGTGTAATTAACAAATTCTTAAAGTAATATTAAGATTGTGTCTAGAATCTAATTAGCTGCGTTTGTAGTAAATAGAATATTTTAATAGAGATAGCTATAACTAAGACTTTAAGAATACAAAAGAAAGAAGATACAAAAGACAAGAAAAATACACTCTATATAATATCTATTTAGAAACGACGCTAGTTCTAAAAGAAACATATTAAATTACGAAAAAGATATTAATTTGAAAGATATTTGCAATACAAAGTAATATGTTTACTCTAGAGATATATTAATTATTCGTAACACAAAGAAGAATGTTTGTCTAATAAATAATAGAAGTCGATCTAGAAGATACTTCAAAATTAATAGATAGTTTAATCAAATTTAACTAGCTCTAATTATTACGCAATTAACGCGCTAAAACTAGTTGTAAATTTATTAGAATTAAATCTTAACAACTTTGTAGATTCAATTCTAATACATTTGTAACAGCATATATATTAGTATATTATATATAAGATAATTTAAACTTATTATATTTTATTGACTAACGTTGTTGTTATAAGCTCAATCTTGTTATTGTTGATCAGTTAAAGATCTTACTTATTAATTGAATTAATTAAATAATTGTTAACTAGCTTAAAAAGATTAACAACATAAAATTTGTTTCTTAAAATAAAAGTTAATTAAATAATATTAATATATAAATAACAAGTTATTAATGCTTGAACATAAAAATTAAAGCTAAGAGAATTAAAATTAAGAAAGTTAAGATTAAGAATAATATCTAATGTTTAATTAATTACGTTATTTAAAATTATATTATCTTCTTGTTTAAAATCTTGATTATTTAATGTTGCATTCTTGTTATTGATTTTTAAAAACTTTGCTTTTAACTTTTTTAATTTAAAAACTTCTTTTGCAACAGTTAGTTTTTATTATACGACAAGAATTGTTGCTAATTGATTAAAGTTCTGCTTGAAATTAATATTGTTATTGTTATTAGCTTCTGATTCAATATCTTAATAAATATCGAGAAAGTTCTTTATGTTAGCGTCTTTCTAAAAATCGATCTTTAACTAAAGATTAGTTCTGAATCGACAAAAGCAAGACTTCGAAATATCTCGACAAAAATAATTAAAGAAGTAATATAATAAAAGTAAAAGTAAATTGATAGTACGTCTTCTGCTAACGTTGTTGAATATATTGACACAAACTTTGATTAAGAGATTAACTCGCTCGCGAGTAACTAAGAGTATTATAATAACAACAACAAGATCGAAAATACAATAATTGTGAGTCGCAATAAGTTGCGATATAAGTAGTAGTAGAGAGTAGCAAGCAGAGCGACAACTGAAGTGGCAAATAAGATAGCAATTGAAGTAGCAATTGAAGTAGCAAATAAAGTAGCAATAGAAGTAGCAATAAGAGTAGCAAATAAAGTAGCAAATAAAGTAGCAATAAAAGTAGCAATTTAAATAGCAAGTAACAGCAACAAAAGCGAGATTTCTATAAATCTCAAGGGATAAAGGAAGAAACAGAAGAAAGGGCTATCTATTTATTCTCTTCTTCCCGTCTAGCTGCTAAGATTCCCAGAGCGCTAGCTGCTTACCGCAACACTCTCTATAGGCGGGACTGACGTGGCTGGTAGAGGTTCTTTCAGGACTCCTACTGGCACCTCCGTTAGCCGATAGTCTTCAGTTAAGCTGATTCTAATCAACGCATAAGAGGAGAGGCAGTTGTTATAATATAAACAGTTATATTACTAAAATCCCTTATCTAAGCATAGATTAAGCGAGATACTATATAGAAAGATTCTCGCATACAAACTCTCAAGATTCTTAGTTGTTAGTCTTTATTAATACAAGACTCTAACGTTGGAACTTCATTCTAATAGTTATCATTACATAGTACTTTACATTGTCACATACCTTTATTATTAACCTTCTGTGTATAGGAGACTCCTAATTACACATGTTCTGCAAAAAAACATTCTACAAGCTAAAGAAGATCTTTACTCAAGCATCTGTTCTGACGATATTTAACTAGAATTGCAAGAATAATACTACATCTAGTATACCGTCGCCGGGCTCGAATAGAAAGTCGCGTTCAAATAGATGTCTAACATGGAGCATCGGAATAGGCTGCTTGGTATGTGGTTAAATTATCAGATTTGATTTTGCGTGGATAGTCTGACGTGTGGGACTACCCTTTGGACGGATCTCAATCGGTATGGTGGTGCCTTGGCAAGTATCGATAATTGCTTGCTTCAAGAAGGTAATAATGTCGATTTGTTCTGGACTCATTATATTCATTCCAACAAGCATCTTTGCTTTTAACCCATCTACCAGATGCGCCTCCCGTGTGATTACGGCCTTCACGTCTTTTCCGGCTACCGACGTGCCTGAAAGGTGAATAAGTACGATAACATATTTGCTTGTCATATGCTTGTCGGAGCCGATTCCTCGTACTGGTATAAAGGTGGCCATCGTGCGTATCTCCACATCGTTGTAGCATTGCCCTTGGAAGAAGGCTCTGTCCAGAAGAGTAACAGAACATTCAGTATCAAGGCAGATGGGTTCTGCGGTAGCCTTGTTCGAAAGATAAGCTTTGGCGGTAACGTAGTGTCAGTTTTGGAATCCATAACCAGTTCCTACGTTCGCCGTTGAGGTCCTCGTTGGCGTAATCTTCAGAATTTTGGTCAATTCTTCAGGAACGGCGGGCTTCACATCTGCCTTGACTGCTTCGTTTGTCTTGGCTTTTCTCTCAGTTGGGCAACGGGCAGCTTCGGTTTTCGAGCGTAAGTACCGGAATAGTGCATTCCTGATAGAAAAAGATTTACAACAGTCACGGCATTCAACCAACGGGACAGTCACAAAGTTGACTTCTGGTTCCTCGTTACCCTCATCTCGGTTGTAAGCCTCGATGTCGTAATAATCCACATTTGGATCTGCGGCATAATAACCAGATTCACGATTCTCCACATCAAAAGAGTCCTCTACTCCCTCGTTATAGCTACCATTGTTTTCGTCTTGTTTCTTCGCAACATAAGCTCTAGACTTGTTTCCATCATACCGACCCTTTCAATTATTAATTGTCCGTTCACCGGACACGTTTGGCTGGACGTTCGATGGTGCGGCTATTGCCAGTGGTCTTCGATAGGGTGGAGACTGCTGGTGTTGCCCGTATAACTGGCCGGTTCGCGAATAAGGTTGATTGCGTGGGTCTGGCGGTTGATTTGGGTACTGAGGGTTAGATTGATTAGTGGATTGGTACGGTTGGTAGTATGGTCGGGGATAATTGAGGTTAGAAAATTGCGGCACATTAGATTGATAATCATAATCATGAAACTAGGTAGGAAATGGAGCTGAAAACTAAGATTGAACTGATTTGAAAGGCTGATACCCACCGCGTTGTGGCGGCCGATTCTGCACGTATCGTCCTGAGCCAGACTGCAAGGCTCGATCTTGCTAGTATAGCTGATTTGACATCGTCAAACGATAATGCTTTCGTGCTATCTCGGTTCAGAGACTTGATAGAAGAGACCGAGTTGAATTAAAGCGATGTCTTGAATCCCGTATTTTCCATCTTTAAGAGCCCTGCAGGACAGGGGGGCTAGTGCCGGGGATGAGGGAGATTAAGGGGTCAGTGCTTGGCCGTCTGCCATACTATTTAGTATGGCAATTGCCTATTGCACTTCCCTCTTTTCTCCCCTCCTTATTGCATTCGGCTCTTTTGATTACTGCGCATATTACTGTCTTTGTAGTTGTTTCTTCTATATTACTGTCTTGCAGTTGTTTTCTTCTATTATTGCTTTGCAGTTATTTTCTTTATCTCTTGCTCTATTCTCTTAATTGTCGCATTTCGTCGACATAGCATCTTGTAAAAACAAGATTGCTAATGCGGTTGTCTCTAAAAGAACGTCTAATGCTTGTCGCACGTCTTGTATTAGAAAGTCTGTCTCTAAAACACAATTGAATATTTGTTTCGAGTCAGAATCTGGTACTTTATTGCGACAAATATTCAGAAACGTCTTTTGTTGTTGTCGATTACTGTTTTCTCTTTTACAATTTTCTTGTTTTTTACAATTTTCTTGTTCTTTATTATTATTATTGTCTAGAAATCCGAAAAGATAGTTCGAGAACAATATATAGAATACAACTCTAGACAACAAGATTGTCGCTCTCTATTTTAGAATTAGAGCAATAGCAAAAAAGATTACTGCACAAAAACAAATAGCGATAGCAAGAGAGTCTCTTGTCGCTCAGAAATTTCAATTGCAAAATATAACAATAAGTAATATATATATGTTTGTTTCTATAGTTTTTGTTGATTCAAGAATGTCGATAGATGTCTCTACAATAAACTTCTTGCCCGAATTCAATAGTCTCGCCGCTATATTTTCTAGTGTTTCGCGTCGTTATTTGAACGACATCTTTTATAATAGACTGAATGTCAAAAATATTATAAAATTTATCGTTAATTTTTTCTTTGTTGTCGCGACAAACGCAATCGATTTTTTTGATACAAGAAGTTTTCTAAATTTGTTTTGTGTTTTCAATATTTATATCTTTATTGTTCTTAGTTTTGTTTTGTATTTGACAATAAAATAGAAACTCTATCAAGATATTATTTTCTATTGCTAGTGTATAATAAATATAGCAGACTACAAGATCTTTGTCTTTATTAGATTGTATTATTAAAAGTTTGTTACTCGCGCTATTCGAATAGATTAGAATAATTCTCTATACTAAATATTGTTTTATTTCGAGATAGAGTAAAAACTTACAAACGTCTCTAAAAAGCAATTCGAGTCTCTATTGTTGTTAGTATTCTTGCGCAAGTTATATCTTTCTATTAGTTTTGCAAAAAATGTCTCGATATTTGTATTTGGTAAACTATTTACTATTACAAACAATATCTGTTGTCAATGGGCCAGATATGGCGAATGCAGCAATAGTAACAGCTGCAAATATAAGCATATATATATATCTTGTTAGAAAACTCACAATCTCAATCGCTGCTTCAATAAAATATAATATTTGACAATTTTGTTGTCTTCTTCGTCTTCTAACATATCTAGTTTATTGATTTTTGTGTTGGAGAATTTTTTATATAATTTAGTATTGTTAGACAAGTCTAATTTGCTGTCAAGTAGATCTCTATTTATAGAGAGATAGTACAAATATCTGAAAATGTATTTTGATAGATATTTTGTTTCTGCTCTCTTAGATATAATTACGCGAGACACTAAAATCGAATATATTGATTCGTATATTTTTCGCATAGATACAAATTATATCTTTGCAAACAAAACTTCTAACATATTTATTGTCGACATCAATAAGCAGTTGCAAACAGATTGTTTAACTATACTATCTGCTTTACTATCTAATCTATATATATGTTTACTATTAGATCTTGTGCCGAAATACAACAATAACTGAAAATATATCTATAATCTTTTCTTCTCTAAAAATATCTTCGTCAATAATAGTATATCTCGCGATCGAGAAGCTCTCGAATATGTCGTAATCGACAATACTATTGCGGCTCTTATTGCACAAGAACGAGAAACAGTATTTTTTAAAAAGAATCTCGCTGACGTCTTTAGACATATAACGATGGCAATATTTGATCGATAACTGTTAGATTTTCAGTAAAATCTCGTTTTCTATATAGAAAATTTTCTGTTCTTTAAATTGCAAATTGCTTTTTTTCTTTTCGATCTATTTGCAAAAATCTTACATTAAATATTAATATATTTTTTTGGATAGCGCATTCTTCTGCACTATTTGAACAATTTTTTTGCTATTCTATTACTCTTTATCGATATCTCTCTTTATTAAAAAGAGTAAGATATGCTCTGCGATCTTTTGAAACTCCGAAACAATAAAAAAAAAAGACAATTAAATCAACAAGTAAAGTTTCTAGATATCGAAATAGATAATAAGACAATAGAAATATATTTGTTTTTTGCTAAACTATAGCAAGCTCGTAATCTTGTTGCTACAGCAATAAAGACAAAGACTTTTTTGTATCAAAGTCTAAAGATCTTGATAGATTTTCTATTCTTTTGTATCAAAGTAATAGTGTCGAAACGCGTTTTTCTAAGCATCTTATATGTCTCTTTAACAAGAAATATACAATATTACAATATTACTGCTTCGATAGCAAAAGACATAGTCTAATAACATTATTTTCTGTCGCGTTAAAACAATATTAAAATTCTACAATATTTGGTCTCTCGATCGATCTCTTATATATAGATAGATGTGTTCAGTTTCTAAGACATAGACAATTACTGAATATCTTATAAAAACAATATATCTATCGACGTTTTTATCAAGCGCTATTCTACTCGTATTAAAAGCAAAACTCTTTATATTAACACGCACAAAATGCGAGCAATTCTTTATACTTTTCGTTTTTAATTGTCTCGACTTTGCGACAACAGAATTATTATCTATAGCGATAATGTTGTTGTTGTTGCCAATCTTAATAAAGAATCTATTCGCGGCGATTCTATAAGCTTGCTGCAAGATATTGTTATGTTTCTTGCTTTTAACAACATACTAATAGAGTCGATTTAAATTAACTCTAAGTTAAATAATCTTGTCGATCTGCTTTTACGCGATAAATATAAAACTATTGCTAACAAATATTTACAGTTAGTATATCTTGTCGACTAGATTCTTGCAACTCTCTCGACTTCTGATACGCAAAGATATCTTTAGATCGAAATGTAGCTCTTTTTCTATAATAAAAGTTTGCCACTATTATTAGAGATCTTTATTCTACTGTTTTTAAGAACTACATACGATACTGTCGTCTTTATTTTGATTGCAGTACTTTGTTTGCTATTATTCAAAATCTAACTAGTTGAATTGTTCGTTTGAAGCTTGATCGCATCAAAACAAAAACTATTAAAAACTATATTTGCGGTTTTTGTTCTGTCTATATCGATAGAGACTATTTTAATTATACAATCTTTAGTAGTTCGCTTCTTCTTCGCGTTATACGCGATATTAAGTGTTGTTAAAGCGACAACGTTTCTCGTAAACGCAAGACTATTATATAGAACATCTTACTAAATATTCTGTCTATATTTGACGTAACTACATATTTAGACGCTACTTTTTATACTGTCTTTTGTCTTGTTTTTGTAGATTTTCTGCGAATAGACAAATTTATATAGAATATATACAATTTAAACGATACGAACTTTGTCAATTGATTTATTATTAGATCAGCTATTAGACTTTTGATAGATAAACTCGAACTCGATATTTCTGTCTCTAAAATAGATTTCTTTCGCAAGAGCGTTACTCTTAAAATTGCTACTATCGACGATATCGATTGTGCGATTGTCTTATTAAGAAGAATACTTCTTATAGCATTTGATTGTTCTAATAATCTCTTATTTAATATTGGCGAAGATATCTTTAATAGAAAAAGAATTATCGACGTTCTTTGTTAGAAACTTCGTTTATTGAATTACGATAATTACTACGCTAGTTATTTCTTTTGCCGCGGTGCAGTTACGGAAGCACGCAATTCTGGTGTACTAGAGACAATAATAATGCTTTTAGATCGATAGAAGTTCAATATCTATTTTTGCTATATCGAAATTAATTTCGATTTGGTTCTGTAGACTTTGCGTCGTTATTAGAGTTGCTAGTTTTTATTGCTTTTGTTCTAACAACGTTGTTTTGAGACTTGAAGAGAATTAGTCGACTTCGAAGCAGTTTTGATAACTCTGTCGATAATCTTATATTATCGACAATCTCTTTCGCACGCTTTTAGAGCGACAGTAAGATACTTTTCGAGATAGTCGGTGTTCAAACACCTATATATATAGAAATGACATTTTTGCTGCATCTTTTCTGACTCTTTATCAGATCTTTTCTGTCTGTTTCGAGTTTCGAAAGCAGTAGCAGAGTTCTGCAGAACAAAAGAGCTAGTGCCGGAAATAAGAGAAATTAAAAGATCAGTGCTTGGTCGTCTGTTATACTATTTAGTATAGCAATTGTCTATTGCACTTTCCTCTTTTCTTCTTTTCTTATTGTATTCGGCTCTTTTGATCTGCTTTTCCACTCTCTTTGCTTCTGTCGTCTAGATAGAAGAAAGTTAGTCGGCTTCGGAGCAGTTCTGGTAATTCTGCTAGTAATCTTATGCCATCGACGGCCTCTTCCGCACGCTTTTAGGGCGGCGGTAAGATACTTTTCGAGGTGGCCGGTGTCCAAACACCTATATATATAGAAATGGCATCTTTGTCGCATCTTTTCTGGCCCTTTGCCAGATCTTTTCTGCCTGTTTCGAGTCCCGAAAGCAGTAGCGCGGCCTTCTTTATTATCCAAGTCAGCATATCGTCGGGTGGGCTATGTCCCTCAGCGGCGGCCTTGAGGCGAGCCTCGACAACAAGAATCAGAAACTTCAGGAACTCGTTCTCACGTCTGCGAACAGCTGCTATCGATTTCAACCTGTTTGTCAGGAACGATTTGAGTCAGTAGTTAACGCTCTTGATATTCTGCACGACCTTTCCAAGATTACCCGTGTAGTTTACGGCTGCGTTCAAGTATCGCTCGTTGTAACAAAGCTCGGATTCGATAAAAACACGCTCAGATACTACAGCAATAATACGCAGCATCTTCTTATAAATATTGATAAAAGTTCAGTCATTGCAGTTGTCAATCTCTTGAAGAACAGTCGAATCTGCTTCAGCAATCATAATAGGGTTTAGACAAGCAAAAGCAGAAGTTAGATCGATCTTGATAATTTGAGATGTAATGCGAAAGAAGTTGAGAGACAAAGAATTCGTATACTTTTGCTCAAAAGACTAGCAATAATCAGCAGTTATCTTAACATGTTTAATTCCCTAGTTGCGTCAAATCTTATTGTAAGCTTTCTCGAAGCTTAGAACACTAGAAAAGAATTTCTTCAACTCGTCAAAATATTTCGCGAAAACAACAAGTTTCTTGTTGTCTGTACAATAATCACTACGAGATTTTATCCCAAACTATAAATAAGAAATCTCTCTACTGTCTTCTGTTGTACTGACGCGAAAGCCGAGAAAATCCTTAAACTGCGAAAGATTTGTGTTAGCGCAGATTATAAACGAACGTCAGAATTAATATTCTTGCTTTCTGGAAGCTCTCTAAGTATATCGTCTTAAACTTTTTGAGTAAGCATCTCGTCGTGCCTTCGCTTTCAGCCTGTCGCCCCACAGAGGAACGTTGGATAAAGACCTCCTCGAAAGCCACTTTGGAATAAACACGGATGCCCCCAGAAACAGAATCGCAAGCGTGGAAACCGATATTACTTGAAGGTTCATTGTATCATCGTTGGAAAGGAATGGTGGGAGTCTATGGGTATGATATCATTTTCTACATATATAACCATCAGCATGATTTATGCTTTCTAGCAAA
>JAABUW010001323.1_pt1 | contig 42151 bp, 8 predicted proteins | sample 5560081 | NCBI WGS metagenome assembly JAABUW01 (sample SAMN10711882, study PRJNA513363) | rock metagenome | isolation source: Antarctica rocks | place: Antarctica: Victoria Land, Knobhead sud | reverse complement strand
TAAGATAGAAACTCGCTTCATCGAACTTAACGACGACTTAATTGCTTGATTAACATGAAATACTCTAGATTTTTATAATCTATAATTATCTTAACTAGATAGATTAAGTTTTTAAGCTTAAGACGTCATTCTTCGAATGCGCGAACAATAGTCATGAGTTTTTTATTATAAATCTTATAGTTACATTCAATTAGATTATGCTTCTTAAAAAAGTAAGCAACTAAATAAAGAACTTTCTTTTCATCGTACTAAGAGAGAATGCCTTCAAACACATAGTTTGAAGCATTAATTTTTATTACGATTTTGTGATTTAGATTGTAGTGACGAAGCACTACATTAAAGATAAAGACTTTCTTTAAAATAATGAATGCTAATTGGCATTCTTCGAATCAAACAAAGAGTTAATTCTTTCTAGTTAAATGAATTAACGAGACAACTATTTTACTATAGTCGTAGATGAACCTTCTATAGAAGTTCGCGAATTTTAGAAAGCTTTAAATATTCTTAACGTTAATTAAGATAAATTAATTAACTATAACATCTATCTTAATCGAATTTATTTTAATCTTTTCGATAATAATTATTAATTCTAGATACAAGACTTAAGTGACGTGAAACTCGCATTTAATTATGTTTGCTTATAAGCTTGCTTCGCGCAACTTTCGAAGAATAAGTTTGACATAAATTTCATGTTTCAATTCATTATTATTGTAGATAAAAATGTTATTTAGATAAGCGATACAAAACTTATCTAGAAACTCTCGAAGAATATCGTTAATATATTTCTAAAACGAGACAAATTCATTACATAAATCAAAAGACATAATAAGATACTTAAAAAGTTTAAAACGAATGCAAAAGACAATAAGAGCTTTATCTTCTTTCTAGATACGTAGTTGATTAAACGCTAAAATAATATTTAGCTTAATAAAGATTTTGACTCAATTAAAACGATTTAGCGTTTCGAAGATTAAAGACAAAAAATATTTGTTTTTAACTATAATAGCGTTTAGATCTTTGTAATTCACGCAAAATCTAAGTTTATTTTTAAATTTCTTAACGAAAAGAATAAAAATTATCGTTTAAGAGCGACTCGTTCGAATAAATTCTTTGTTAAGATTCTTATTTAGATAACGACGAAGTTTTAGAGTTTTATTACGACTTATATTGTATAAAACGAAAACTAAAGACTAAGTATTTTCTTTAAGATAAATGACGTAATTGTAGAAGCAATAAGAAGGCAAAATGTTTGTCTTTTTCTTAAAAAAGATATTAAGAAACTCGAAATATCTAAAAGATAAAATCGTAATTAAATTGATATTCTTGTTTTGTTAATAATGTTTTAGATTCTTCTAAGTAGTAAAGATTGTCAAATGAAGTTTCTTTTTCATTTGATGAAGTGCTAGACAATAATCTTGATCATAAGTGTTAATTTTGATGTTCTTATAAAATAGCGAGAATTTCGAGAGATTTAATAAACTAGGGATTTGAGCGAGATCTAGTTTAGATTTAGACAAGATCTCGACTAAATTTAGAAAAACGTCTATTTCTCGTAAAATAATACTAAATATTTTAACATTTTTTGCGCGAACGATGCGATCAAATTTACAAGTTCTTAATTTAATTACGTTAAGTTGTATAAAAGATCGTTCAACTTGTTTCGCACGTCGTTCGATAAAGATTCTAAAGAACGAGAAGCTTTAATACTTGATTTTTGAAAAGTATTTTTTTTGAATAGCTTAAAGAATACGATTAAAAACTTCTTGCTTTAAACTAGATAAGACGAGACGAGACTTAGAATTAAGATAACTAGATTGTTTTTTATGAACAAGATTAAATTGCTCTTGAAGAGCAAAATTAGATTGCTTCTTATAAGCGAATTGCTTCTTATAAGCGACTAGATTGCTAAATGTCTTTTGACAAGACAAACTTAAACTAGAAGAAAAGATTTAATTAAGAGAGATTGCGAGAACATTTTGATCTTAAAGCTCTTATACGCGTTGGAACTTCTTAGAAGACAAGAATTTTTTTTCTTCTTAAGTAGTGTCATAGATTTTAATAAACGATTAATAACAATGTTTGAGACAAAAAGAAGAAAATATTATGAAAATATTATAATCGAAGTTCGCGTCGATGGAGTGACGACGATGTCACAATAGACTTATAACGATAAGATACTAATTGAGTTCAATAACATAAAGAAATAGTCTCTCGATATAATTGTTAAAAGTTATGATGATTTCGACGACGTAAGTAATGTCGTTCGTTAAGATTGTTTAATTATTAAAATCTCGAAGCTTGCGAAAGTAAATCAATTAATAAAGAGAAAAATTATGTTGTTGCGCGAAAAATTTATTAATAAAGACATAAATTAAGACTTCATTGTCGATCAAAATTATAGTAGAAATTCGAGATTAAGCTTAATGTAAAACGAAGAAAACTATTATGTAACTATTTTTAAATATAGAATTAGACTTAAAGAGTTTCAAAGTCGTTCTAATCGAAAATCTTTTATAAGATTAAAAAAAAAAAAAAAAACGAAGAAGCTAAAAGGCAAAAAAATATATATATTGATTTTCGAACGCGACTTTGCTTAAGAACTAGACTTTTTTCGCTAATAACGAAACATTTTCGTCGACATTAAAAGTATCATCTAGATTAACAAAGCGAAGAGAGAAAGATTTCTTATTAAGACATTTTTTTGTGATTTTGCCCAAATGTTGCAACTTGTAATAGTAGCATAACTTTCACTTATTGCAAATTTCTTTAACTTCTAGAATAGTTAAAGATTTGCCTTAAACGATAACGATAACGAAGCTCAAATTCATTGATTCGCTAGATGCTATAAAAATTGTCGACACGAATAAGACGACAAAAACGAAGATAGTGATGCAAGATTCTAACGAATTGCTAATGAGAACAAAGTTAAATTTTTGCTTAATTGAAGCAACGACAATCGTTGTGATGCGAGATTGACGATACTTAAGTTCCTAAAGCTTCTCGTTGATCTTAATAAAAGCTTAAACTTATTGCTAAAAGATAAATAACTATTTGTCATTAGAAGTTCGCCAAAACATAACAACAATTTAGATGAAAAAATTAACGTTGCGCTTCATGCAATCAATTAGTAAAGCGTTCTTCATTTAAGAACGTTCTTTCTTCTAATAAAAGAGATTGTAATATTTGGCAAAGCTAATGAAGTCTTGCTTTAGAATCTCGCAAAGATACAAACGTACATCTTTCGACTCAAAGAAATTGCCACAATAGTGACGCAAATTTCGACGTTATTCGTCGAAAAAAACAATGACACAAAGATCATTAATTTAATATTAATTTATAAGATTGTAAGTCTTTTTACTTATAGTGAGTCGTAACTTCGCATAGACGATCTTAGCTTAATTAATAAAATATTAATTATGATTTACATTTATACGTTGTATAAGATTTTGCTCTTATGCATTTAATTAATTTTTGTCTCTCTTATATTGTGATATATTAAGAAGCTTCTTAAATCTAAAGATAACAAAAGCAATAATGTTCGTAGAAAGCGATAAAAGTTGTATAATAAAAGTAGATTAATTGCTTATAGCTTAAGCGACGATTTGTGCGATTGCAATCATAGACATTAAGTCTAATTCTACAAAATAAAAGCTTAAAGCAAACGAAATAAAAGTAACATTAATGTTAAATTGTATTTGATTTTAAAGCTTTCGAAATTAACGTAAAGCTTCGACTAAATTTTGAGTAATTTGTCGAACGAACTTCTTAACAATAAGTTCGATCTCTAGTAAAAGTTTTAAATGCTTCATTAAGTCGATGATTAAATAAATATTAATATATTCGAAGAGATTAGATTTTAACGCGTGAAAGCGTTGCAAAAAGTGTAGATCTTTCGTAATGTCAAGAACTAGACTCGAAACCTCTATCAAAAAGATATCTAAATTAATAACTAAATAGAACTTAAGTCTATATTAGATTTAATATATAAGAGAAAAAACAAAAGAGAAAAGACGGAAATAAAACAACGCTAACTATATAAGATTGCAAGCTTTATGCCTAGCAAGAATTGATTCAAATCTAGCTTAGTTTGGCCCAAATCTAGTCTAGTTTAACCTAGATTTAGTTAAGATTGAACTTAAAAAATTAGACGAAATTGAGACGAAGAGTTGTTTAATCGACGAACGTAGCTAGCGAATTGCTAATCTAACATCATGACATTAAAAGACAAATTAAGAGATAAATAACAATTTGAACAAAAATACAAAAGCGTCTTATATAAACTTTATTAAAAAGCAAAAAGAGAACAAAAAAAAAATTTAATTAAAAAAACATTAATTAAAATAAAGAAAACAAAGAAACAAGAAACAAATAACACAAATTAACTAAAAAATTCTAATATAAATTTGAAGTATATATTAGCAATAGCATAATCTAAAATATAATAATATATAAATAATTCTTATAATGTTGCAAAGATTTAATAGTAACTTAAATAAATCTATTAATTATATATTCTATTGCTTAAGCTTATTTATTAAATTTAATAATTCGATTAATATTTTAATTGTTTTCGATATTAATTCTTTTTAGTTATTATTGCTTGTGTTTTGTTAAAATAATATATATTCTAGCAAAATTATAGTTTAGTGTAAGATTGTTTGTGCTTAAGCAACAATATAATATTATAACAATTAAGAAGAGAATTAATATAAATAACGTTAAATATTTAATTCGAATTCTAGAAAAATATTAATATTAAATTTATTAAAACACAAAGTATTAAATAAACTAACTAATAATTAACATTTAATCGAAGCTTTATTTTTATATAAAGACAAAACTTTATTTGCAAAATTAATTATATTTATACGTTTATCTTTTGCTAAAACATATTATTCTATATAAAAAGATTAAATGTTAATACTTATGCAAAGAAGAGATATTTATGCAATAATTATGCTATATAAAGCGTTGTTAAAAGCTCAAATCAACGCAATAAAAAGTTATATTAATATTTCGATATATTAATATTTTGATTCTAATTAAATCTAAACTTGTCTTTATATATTTAATTTTTGTTTAAAAACTTTGCAATAATAAAGTATAAAAATTTTCGAAATTTTGTTATAAGCTTAAGAATTATTTATATTTAAAAAAAAAAAATTTGTTAAATATTATACAAACAATAATAATGCTTGCAATTCTAAAAATAAAATATTAATTACAATTTTACAATATTTTGTTAACTAACAATTAAAGTATCGATTGCAAATACTATATTAAAGATACTTTTAATAACAAAAATATAAACAAATCTAAAATACTTAAAATATTGTTAAATATAACAAAGATAAATATTGATTAAAAATTACTATTATACGCATTTACAAAAGCAACAAAACAAAAAAGAAAATTTATATTATATTTGCTTGCTTCTCTATATTATTAAGAAACGTACAAAAATAAATTTTAATTATTGTATCTATTATTAAATCTAATATATATTCTACTATAATTAATAATTTAATACGTATTTATAGTATAAAGTATATTAAGCAAAGCGTTAAATGTAACGTATATACTAGCATTGTTAATTTTAATCAAAGTTTCTACAATAAAATTAATCTATTATTAAATTCTACTTTTACTTAATTAGAAAAGATAAATAAAATATATTTAATTATCTTTTTTTTAACTTAAATTTGCGTTTAATTAATTCTTATTAAAGTTACAACAATAAAATTAATCTATTATCGAATATATCTTCAAGTTAATCGTATAAACTAAATAAAATATATTTAGTTGTTTTTCTATATTTTTAATATTAATAAACACTTGTTATTAAAATTAGAAAGCTAGACTTAATATATTTGCAATAAAATATTGTATATACAATTAAAGTAATTTCGAGAAAATATATATATTTTATTTGTTATACTATAAATTAATACTATATAAAAAATATAATATTAATAAGAAAGATATTAAACGCTCTAAATATTTTATCTATAACGCAACGTTCGAAAAATAAATTGTTATTTTTCTTAATTTTACTATTAATTTTTGCTATATATATTGTAAATTCAAGTTTTTGTTGTTCTATATATATATAACTACAAAAATAGTTAAATTGATTAACACAAAAATTGCAATAATTTAATATATAAGAATAGCTCTTTAATTGTAGATTAATATATTAATTGTTTTTAAATTATTATAATATTAAATATATAATAGTTTCAAAATAGATATTCAAACACGTATTATAACTACTTAATAAGAATTTTAATAATATTAATATTAAATATAGCAATTTAGCAATACTACTATAATCTAATTGTCTAATAAATTTATATTAATTAAAGAAAAATTGCAATAGAATTTTAATTTAAATTGTTTAAATAAATCTTAAAATATTAAATAATTATCAATATATTAATAAGTAAATTTACAAACTATTAATCTTAATTTTTAATAAAAAAACAATTTAAGTATTTGAAGTATTTTAAACTTTTTTAAAATATGCGCAAGTTTCTATATAATAGTAAATACTTTGCAAAGAAAATAGACTTCTAATTATAAAACATAATTATAACAATATTAAAATACTTAAAACAAAATATTAATATCTAATCTTTTATTTAGAATAGTATAATAATTGATAAAACTAAAAAATATTTTAAATATAAATATGTTTAATAATAATAATTATAATATTAAAGATTTTCTAGTTTTAATATTGTAAAAATCTTAAGTTTTAAATAATAATTTTTAAATATATATTAAATTCTATATTACAAGTATATTTCGACTTACTATATATATATTTTTTGCATTTGCAAAATTTAATCGAAGTTCTCTTAAAACTTTGTCTTGTATTAAGATAGAGCTTCTAATAGGATATATGCAATTTAATTAGTTTTAATTTAATTTACTTTTCGCATATATAAGCAATATAATTAGTAATGTCGTAAAGCTCTAGTATTGTAAAAAGCTACAACTTTACTTAAGTTTGCAAAAATTCTAATTAAATTACGCAGTTATTTATTTGCGAAATTTAGCGCAATTTGCGCTATGCTAATAATTCTAAAAACGCATTTATATATACGAAAAATTAGTTTTTTAAATTTGTGCTAAATTCTTTTAAAATCGACTTACATTTTTAAAGATTAAATATAGCTTAATATTAAATATTATTGCAATAAATATTCGATAATTTTTGTATTGTAAATTCTCTCTTAATCTAGATAATTAAGAGTGATATTAATTGTGTTTGCAATATTGTTTAAAAATAAATTATTAAAAACATTTGCTAAAAATGAAAGAAACAAATTAATATTTAAGCAATTTTAATTATAGAGCAAGTTCTTGCACTAAAGTAGTCTTCTTATTCTTTATTGTGCTATTCTACTTTTTTAAGCTTTATTTCTTATTTATTAAAAAGAATTATAACAATATTAAAAATAATAAAAAATACAAAAATCTATTTTTGTCAAATAATTTGTCTAGAAGCAATTATTGCACATTGTTATATTATAGCAAAAATATATATATTTAATGCGATTTAAATTATTACAATATTTAAATCGAATATATTGTCAATAACAATCTTTATATTTTTTTAAATAAAAAGAAACTTAAAATCTTTAAATATTGTCGAAATTAGCAAAAAAAACAATATATTAAATAAGAATATTTTGCATTTCTTTATGCAAAAGCTTTTTCTATTTTGTTTTATATAATTTATAATAGAGAAAAACAAAATAATTTAATATTACAAAATATATATATCTTAAAATATAAAAGAAGAGCATTACTATTGTTAATATTATTAAAGTTGATACTTCTATTAGCAATATTGCAATTAATTTGTTAAAGATAATAATTTTTGAACAAATTATAAACGTAACAAAGAAGAATATTTTTAAGTTAACTTTGCTATATACTTAATTTAAAATAATTTATACTTTCTTTATAATTGTTGTTAATTTAATTTGTTCTTGTTGCAAAGTTGATAACAAATATTACTTCGACAATCGAAAATAATATTTGTTTAAACAAAGCAAATAAGCAATTATATACTTAACAAAAGAGACATTTCTTCGATTATTATATTAAGTAGTTTATATATACAGTTCTTTAATATATAAAGTACTTAAAAACAATCTTAACGTAATCTTTTTAATCGAAGAATATAAAACAAATATTGCAATTCTTGTTATAAACTTATAAAGCTTCTAATTCTTAAGTATAAACTAAGATATACTTTTACTTATTATTTTATCTAATATTATATCTTTTTATATTTGTTTATAACAAATAATAGCATTATAAACTTATAAAACTTGCGAACAAAATATACAATATTATATATTGCGCATATATATATGATTATAAATTTATTTAATTTGACTTATATAAAACTAATTAAATATATCAAAATTAATATAAAGATGCGAAAAAAGAATGTTGCAAATAAGAATCTTCAATGCAATTATATTTATATTTATATTTCGATTAATAGTTTATTAACAAAACTTATATAGTGTAACGCTAACAAACAAACGCAAAATTCTATTTTATAAAAGAATTTCTTAAGCTATAAAAGCAATTTAATAACTAACAATATATATAATTCTTTGTAACAAAAAGAGAGATAAGTAAACAAATATTAATAACTACTATATTAATTAAATACTAAAACGTTTACTTTCAAATTGTCTTAAATATTATATATTGCTATTTGCTTCTTGTGCATTTTATAATATTATTATTTAACAAACTTTAATATAAGTTTTAGATATTAAATATTGTACTCTTTGTTCTAATTTTTTATCTTAAATATATTAATTAAGTTGTTTAATATTTGCAATTAAGAATTAGAGTTATAAATATATTAAATAAAGAAAATAAATTTTAAAAATATAGCTAGTTCTATTTTTGTATAAAGATAAAGCTCGAATTAAATTGTTAATAATTCGAAAATATCAAATCTTGTTTCTTGAATCTTTAATTTTTATATTTAATTATTTATTTTGTTTGTGAGAAATACTATTCGTTCTATTAATTATATTATTAATTATAATTGTATTAATTATATTAGTTTATTACAAATACAATTCAATTTAAGCAATATATACAAACAAATAATTTAGTTATAAATCTAGCATTCGTGCAAAAGCTTCTTTAAAATAAATTATATTTTTAAACTATTTTGCTTCTTATATTGCGCTCAAACTTGTTAAATTTTTTTTTTAACAAATCTATTATTATTAACGCAAAACCAAATATTCTTAACAATATTATTAGTTGTTTTCGATTATTTCGAATTTTTGTTTTGCAAACAATAGTAGCACAATTGCAAACAAAGAAGAAGATTTTAAGTACAAAAATTCTTTGTCGCAAATCAAAAATTAACGCAAAATCAAAAAACTTCTTAACGTAACTAAAATTGTCTTCGATAAACAAATTGTAAATTTAACAACTTTTACTTTTGTTAAAAAAGCTATTAACAAATATATTAAAATTTAACAACTCAATAAACAAACTACAATTTAAATCTTTGTTTAAAAGAAATACAATTAGCTACAAGTAAAAAAAACAAAGACTTATAATTAATAATTCTAGTATTAAATATTTATAGAGAGATCTTTAATAAATATAAACGCTTTCGATCGAACTACTTTTTAAATATAGATAATATCTAAACTATATATATATATAAAGTCAAATATGTGCAAGTCTAATATTATAAAATAATTAATATCTATTTAAAGTTTTGCTAGATTGTAGATAATATTCTATGCAAGCTTTCGATTTGTAATTGCTTATTAAAAGTTTTAAAAAATAAATTTATTTTTTTGAGTAATAGATACTTAACGCTTTGTTACTTTATAAATTAGTTTTTAACAAAAAAAAATCTTTTTAAATCGATATATTTGTTTTTATATTATTAATGTTTACATTTCTAATTATAATATATATTAATTTGTTAATCTTAAGCAATATATACGCAATAGTAGTTTAATTCAAGAAGTTCTTCGACAAAATATCTATATACGTTAGAATAAAATATTTAAGCTAAAAATTAAATTATTGCACTTATTTATATTAAAGTTTAAATTTCGAATATACATTTTTTGCAAATTAAAGATTTCGAGATATATTATTAAGTTATTTTTTGTTTGTTCGATTTGTATTTAAATTATTTTTGTGCTTTTCTCTTTAATTGTTTTTGTTTTATATATTTGTTTGCGCTTCTTTAAGTCTAAATATTTATTTAAATTTACAAATTAGCAATATTTAAAAGCAAAGTAAAGAGCATAATGCTAAGCAAATAAAGTATTGTTATTGTTGTTAATACTAAAGATAAAGAACAACAAATATAGTAGAATATAAGACGCGCAATTCTAAATATAATTGCAATAGATAACAATTTCTAGCAACAACATAATAAGCATAAATAAATTATTTATATATAAAAATCTATTAGACGTTCAATTCTTAATTTGAATAAAATTCTCTTTGTAGTTTTTGACTTTTATTAGTCTCTTTAGCGTTCTAATGTATACAATAATTTATGCTTTGTTAAATACTTTTTATGTTGCAAAAGATATAATATTAATATCTTGTTTATATATATATCTAGCTTCTACAAATAGATAATCTTAAATATAAAATTTGCAATAAAAATTAATAAAATGTAAATTACTTTAAATAAGAGACTATAGTAGATTAGTGTATAGCAAACAAGTTATCTTAGATACAATAGAACAAATAATAGATGCGTCAAGTTATACAAAATTTAAAGATCTACTTTAATTATTAAATAGCAACTTAGATTTTCTATTAATTAACTCTAAAATTGCAAGATTTAAATTCTACTTTTATTTATTAAAGTTAAAATCTAAATTAACAAAAATTTTTGTCAACTTCTAACTTTAAGATTTAGACTTTTTTTGTATTTAAAAGCTTGTTTAGTTTTACAAAATAACTAAGATTTCAATTTGTACGTATTAACTCTTAAAGATCAATCTATTCTTTTAAGCTTATTTGATACTTTCTTGTTAGTTGTTTCTTGCACGCAATTGTTTCTACAAATATATAACAATTATATCTTTTAATATCTTTAATATTTAATTTATTTGTTAAATGTTATTAATTTGCAAATTAACTAATTAATTAATAAGAAATATAGCAATCAAGAATTTGTTATTTTGTTCTCTTAAACTTTTAAAGAAAATCTAGAATTAAATCTACAAATACGTTTATATTTATATTATTATTTTTTATATTTTCTTTAAACGCAATTACAATTGTAAAATTCTAATCTATTATTTGTCGAATTTAGAAGACAAAATATAATTTATTTTATAAAAGTATTTTGTAATATATTAAGACAAAAATAACAAAACTTTATAATCTAAAAATAAATATTTGTGTAAACAAAATCTTGTTAGACTTCGATTATAATATTAATTAATATATTTTATTTGCAATATTACAAAATATAAATCTTAAATATATACAAATTAAAATAAATATAATATTAAAAAATTACAAAGATACAATAAAGATTAAAAGCTATTTAATTCGATAAAAGTTGTTGTTAAAACAATATAGAAATAACAATTGCAATACAACTAAATATTGTATATACAAATTAAAATTAAAATATTTATTGTTAAAGTATTCGAAAGATTTAATTAAAAGTGTGCAAATTAAATCTTTGTCAAATATATTATACGTTTAATATACAAAAGTAGAAAGTATATATATTGCGTCTTTAAAGACAAGAATTGTTTTATTTATAAATTAGAAAGTCGAAGAAAAAATTAAGTTATAAACAAAAGCTACTAGTATATTGTTGTTCAAAATTATTAACGTCTTCAATATTAACGCTATATAAAAAAAAGAAAATCTAAAGATTGAAGAAATTGCGTTCGACATATTGTTTATATATATTAGCTCAATAAATTGCTATATATTACTAAATTGCTATATTTTGTAATAATATCTTTATATTATTTTTGTTATTGTATTTACAATTAAGACAACATTCTTAAAACTTAATTAAATTATTAAATTATCGCAATATTATCTTCTTGTTTAAACAATTATTGTTCAAAATAATATTGCAATTGTAGTTCGAAAAAAAAGCTTAAAAAAACAAATACTTTAATTAAATTTTTTGATTTTTGTCTTTTATTGTAAGTTCTCTTTTTAAGTATCGATATATTTTTTGCTTAACTTTCTATTTACTATTAATTATATTATATTTTAGATATATGATAACACTTATAACTTTTTGTATTCTTAAAACTCTATTTTATTTACAAAACTTAATTAATTTGTTAAGTAAAATACTTATTAATCTAGATTAACAAGCTTACAAAGTTATTAAATTAAATTTTTAAATACTAGAAGCAATTATTAATATTATATATTAAATATAGAATTTTATCTAGCATTTGCAATTACGTTGTTTTGCTTTTTAGTTTATTTTAAGTTATATTAATATAAATTTAATATTAAGATTGTTTGTATTGTTTGCATTAATTAATTATTAATTAAATATATATAATAAAAATTTGTTAACAAATTTTTTTTTGTCAAAAAAGAAAATAAATTTGTTGACAAAAATTAATTTTTATCTTGCTTGTAAAAAATTAGTATAATCGAAATATATTTTACAAAGATACGTATTTATTTTAAGTTTTTTTTGAAATATTTAAAGTAATAAATTTTTAAAAATTCTTGTATAAACTTAATATATAATTTGTTTTAAAGAATTAAAGTTTTTACAATAACAATACAATAAAATTTAATATCTTAATTAATGTCGAAGTTGTTATTTTGCAAATTATATAGTATTAGCGTTACATATATCGAGTTGTTTTGTTAATAAAATTACGCAAACTTGTTTAAAAATATCGCAAAATAAATTAACAAACTTCTTTTAAAATTTCGATTAATAAAAAATTAATATTTGCGCAAAGTTTGTTTTGTATATATATATATCTTAATTTACTTTAAAACGCTATATAATATTATTGTTTAAAAAAAACAAATTGTTTAATTGCGTTGTAAAATATAAGCTCAATATTATAAAAATTATTTTAATATATATTTTTGTGTAATTACGTTTTCTTTATTGCTTATAATTGATTTGTTATTATTGTTAATTGTATAGATTTAATATACAAAATATTGCTAAATAAAGATTAAATTAACTTGCGCTCAAATATTTTGTAATAATATATTAACATAAAGATACAATCTAAGAGTTAATTAATAAATGCAAAGAAAAAATTAAGCAAAGATAGTTTTTACAATATAGATTATATAGTTATATATAATATTAAATATCTTTTCTCAAATTATATAATTGCAACAATTTAATTTAAAATAAGCAAAAGTATCTTATGTTATACTTATACTTTTATATTAATTATTAAAAGTCTTAAAATTAAGTTTTAACAAAATATATTTGCAATTAATTAGTATTTTAAAGATGTCTTTTTAAATATTTAATATATTTATATTTATTGCTTCAATTATAGAAGAAGCTTACAATTAATTAGTATATATTAAATCGATAATTTTCTATTAATATTTACAAGTAATGTTAGTTGTCTTAATAACAATTATAATTAAAAAAGATATTAAAGAAAGAGCTCAATATATATAGATACAATATTAATCGAAATACTTTTAATTTGTATAAATATTAATAATAGAGTCTTGTAAACAATTTGTAAGCACAAATAAATAAAATATAAAATATATATTTATAGTATTTAAAATAATTTTACTCTAAATGCAACTTTGATATCTTTTGTATATCTAGATATTGAAACAATTTAATTAAGTTGCACATATATATATTTAGAAAATCTACGATACTAAGCGATTGCGTTCTCTAATAAAAGAGAATTTCTATTCTTTATATTTTAGACACAAGTTTGCGAATAAGTAACTATTATTATATATTATTTATTTAAAAACTTAGAAATTAAAAATATTATAAAGATTAAATAATAAAAAGTATTTTACTAATTTTTAGTATTGTAATTAATAATAGCTAATTAATACTAAAATACTTTAATAGTTTGCGTTAACTTTTAGATTTTTTTATAGAATTAAAAAATTCTAGTATTGTTAATTAAAATAATGTTTTAAATTAATAAAGAAGTAACAACTTTTATATTTGCAATTTGTAATTATATTAATTTTGCGACAAAGTTCTGTCTTAATACAAAGATTAAGTTTTCTTAATATCTTGAATTTTATTTTAATAATAAATTTTTAAGATTTAGAAAAAAATAAAAATGTTCTTTATTAATTTTAAATAATATTATCTATTAAGATATTTATTTCTAACAAGATTATTAATATTTTAAATGTATTAAATTAGATTTAAAGTTCTCGAATTAATATTTAGACAATTATATTAATTTGTCTAAGCTATACTAGTCTATTCTAATTATATTGTTAGTGCTATTATTATTTTATACTTTTATAATTTATCTAAGTAATATATAATCAAAAAATTATTTAGTATAAATATTACGTAAGATAGACTTAATACAAAATCTTAGTTAATATTTGTTGCGCAAGCAAAGAGTTTCCTGTCGATCTTCGATGCTTTCGAACAACGACAATTTATTATATTTAATTTAATTTAATTTATATTAACAATTGTCAAAATAAACAATTAAGATAACGAAAAAGACAAATTGATATTGTCTATAACAACGTTAGTTGCTAGAAGAATATCTATTATTTTAATATTTTGTGCTCGTATTACAAGTTTTTCTCTATATTTTTTAAGAATACTTTTTTGCTTTTTCGATCTTTATTGTCGATTTGTATTAATATATATAAATGTTGTCGAAAAATGCAAAAACAACAAAAAATGCTAAAACAACAAAGAATGTTAAGACGACAAAAAATACTAAAATAATAAAGAATGTTAAAAAAACAAAGTATGCTAAGAAGACAAAATATACTAAAATAACAAAGAATGTCAAAAGAATAAAGAACAACAAAAGAACAAAAAATCAATAGTAACAAAGAGTTCTACAAAAAGAAAGAATACTATAAAGAGAAAGAATGTTAAGAGAAAAAAGTTATATTTGACGCTATATATAGTATTAAATCTTGCAACAATGCAACAAAATCAATAATTAAAAACAAGACAAAATTAGCAAGATTATTTATTATATATATCTCTTTTGTAGTCTAAACTAGTTTTGTAATTAAATATTTGCTACAATTCTTCTTGTTTAATTTAAAAAAAGTGTCGAAATTTATTAAAAATTGTATCTTGTTTCTTTAAAATACAATTAAATAAACTTCGATATAATAATAAATTTGCAATATATCTAAGATAATAAACGTATAAGTTCTAAGAACAATTTTTAACTTAAATGCGAGATAGTTTCTTAAATCGATAACAAGCGTATTTTATAACTTTTTTTTATTGCAATAATTATTTGTTTTATTAACTTTTATATTAAGTTTAATAGATTAAACGTTATAGAAATTGCAAAGTCTAAAAAAAAAATTGTTGCTATTATATTTAAACAATTTCGCAAATAATATTGAATTTCTTAGTAAATTATATATACAAACTTAACAAAGTTGTTAAATTAAATAGTTGAAATAAATATTATTAAGAAATCGAATTAAATTTGTAGAATATTAAAGGAAATTAGAATTAAATATATATATAGAAATATTATAATTGCGCTAAGAGCAAATGCTATTTATAAGTTTTACTCTAGCTATTCTTAATCTAGTATTAAAGTTTTATCGAACTATATTATATTAAGCTTGCATTAAAGATAACTATTTTATACAATAAAATTAATCTTAGTTTTAATTGTTTATGTTTTTACAAGATATAAATAAATAAAGATACAAAATAAGCATGTTATTTATTCTTTAATAAGTATAGAAAGTATATTAACTTATTTTGCTAATAATATAGATACAACAAATCTATTATAGTTTTGATCAAATTCTTTCAATCTTTTTTGCTTTATTTTATCTCTATTTTTTTGTTATTAATTTTCTCTATTTGATTTGCTAGCGTTATTATTAAAATCTTCGATTTTGTTAAGTAATTAACAAAAACGTACTAAAGCAACTTAAGATTATTAAGCAATTTATTTTTATTTAAATAATTAAAGCTATAATTTGTAAACATTTTAATAATTTTTATAACTTACAATACGTAATTTTGAAAAACGTCAAATATTGTAATTTATTAATTAACTCTCTTTATTTTTATGTTACAAACTTTGATTAACTAAATAATCTATTAATATATAACAATATACTTATATAGAACATTAGAATTTCGAAAACAAAAAATAGTATTTGCAATCGAAAGTATATTCGAAAATACTTAGAACGTTGCGAACACAAAGTTTTTTTATTTTTTTATTTTTTAATTTTAGAAAATTAGAATCAATAATAAGTACGTTAATAAGTCAAATAATATATTAGTTGCAAAAATAGAAATTAACTATTTTGTTTAATTTGTCTTTTAGTTTTGCAAAATATATAAGCAATTTTAAATCTAAATTTTTAACGTCTTTATAAATTTCTTAATAGCAATTTTAGAAATTAGTTTTATTATTGATTTTTAAAGCAATTCTAAAAATAATACTTAGCAAAAAGTTGTTTAACTTTAGATCTTAATTAATAAATTCGATTAATTTCTTTAATTTAACAACAAACAACGCTTAAACAATATACAAGATTAACTCTTTTTATATTTTTGAATTGCTATATATTGTATATATCTTTTTAGCAAACATATAAATATAATTCTTATTAAACATATTAAAAATAAATATATTAATAATAAAATATATAAATAGAATTTTAAATATTTTTAAATTCTTAAATATTATTTTGAAATCGAAATCTTTTATGTTTTGCAAATTGCTCTTGCTAAGTTGAACAATATTAATAAAATTCTTTTTTGTTGTCGCAAGATTAAAGATTTAATCTTTAAATTTTGCTTTTTAATAGTAATTTTTGCTTTTATTTTTAACGAAACTTGCAAAAGCAATTGACGCTACAATTGTATTAATTAACTTTTTATTTTTAACAACAAATTTTTTAATTTTAATAATAGTTTTTTTGTTTGCTTTTTATGACTTTTTAAATATATATTTGCTATTCGATTCTTAATTTAATTTATTTGTATTATTTTATCAATTGTTGTTGTTAATTGTAAATGTGTCGACGTGTTACGAGCTTACCAAAGCTGTACCAGTGGTTCAGGTTCTACGCCTTTGGGCGAACCTGCTATCATGCTCGACATGCTCGAGAAGCGAGCAATCTGAGCATAATGCTCGACGTGCTCGAGGAGCGAGCAATCTGAGCATAATGCTCGACATGCTCGACGAGCGAGCAACCTGAGCATGATGCTCGACATGCTCGACGAGCGAGCAAGGCGAGCAAATCAGTATTTCCTTAGTATATAGGAACCAGGACACGACTCTCTTATGGATTGTGTTCAACTTATCTATCAAGTTACCCCCTATCATAGATACAAGCTGCAACCCCTTGCTACCAAGTGATTGCTTGCATTGCCTGAAGACGTCTACAGACCTCTCCAACAGTACCAACCTACCCTGATACTCTAGTCGCCTAGATAGCAGCGTAACACGACGTTTATTATCTTAATATTAATAAACTCGATTTTCTATAATAATATAAATTAACAAATCGCAATATTCGACAATAATATATACATAATCGTATTATTTATTAAGAATTAATTTGACTTTTGCGAATTAAATTTTTGCTATATAGATTTCTAGTACTTTTTAACGAATACGCAAACTTACTTTGCTACTATATAGCGAAGACTCTTCTTTAATATATTTATATAGCAATTTTTTTTTAACGTCTAGAATATATATTAGCTCAAACAATATTAACAATATTTTGAAATTCTTTCGATCTTATTTTGCAAACGTTGTTTAATTGTTCAAAATCTATCTTTATAAAAAACAATTAATTAATTAAACAATTTAGTTAGATTAATAAAATTATAATTGTATTAATCTTTAAGATTGTTAATTATTCGAAGATATCAAAGTTATATCTCTTCTAAATTAAGAATACTTATATAAATTTTTTGTCTTTATAAATTTTGAATTACGTTATTAATATTTAAACAATTATAAATTTGAACAAAGAAACAAGAAAAATAGATATAAAAATATTAATTAAAAGAATAAATATAAAGATAAAAATTAAAAGATTGCTTTAAAGAATTTAAGAAAAAAATTTATATTTAAGACAAAAGTTTGTAGATAAATATTCTATTACTAAAAGATTAAAATCTTTATTTTACTTTAAATTCTAAATTTGTTTGCAAAAAAAAGCTACTAAAATTTTATAATTACAACAATATTTACAATCTATTTTATATATATTATTTAATAAAAAAGATTGTAATTGCAAACTAACTATATTAATATATATTAATCGAATAATTTCTACTTAAATTAACAAAACTAAATTGTTCTATATTAGCGTTTCAAGCAACATCTTAAACTATATTATAATATTCGCACTATAATCTTTATTTTTTTGCAATTAAAATCTAGAGCAAAAAGTAGATTCGAATCGAATTGCGCGTTATTTGCAATACTAGTAATAAGAATAAAGACAATTAGAAGCTTTGTTTTGACACAAAAACAAAGCTTTTCTTAAGAAACTATTGTTGTTGCTACAAATTTCTTAACTTTTAAGAATTTATAATTTTGTGCGAAGATTAAGCTTTTAAAGCTAATTGCTCTTTGTATCTACTATTGCAAACTTTAGCTTTTAAATATTTTATTTGACTAATCTACTATATGCTTTAAAAATTTATATTAATTTTAAAATACAAAATTAACAACGCTAGATTACATTTTTTTTAGCAGTAATTATACTAGATTTGTTAAGTATGTTTACGTTTATTACTTAAGCGCATATTCTTCTCTTTAAACTTGCTAAGTTAGTTAATTTATATATATCTTTTTACTCTTTATAACAATTAATAGAGCGCAATCAATTGCAAAAGAGTTAATAAACTATATTGTATATACTTTTCAAATTAACAAATAAGTTAATTTATTTCTTAAAGAGAAAATTACTAATTTTAGATAAAAAAAATTCTTTTTTTTATTAAATAATTTTTATAAACAAAGCGACAACAAATTGTTTGCGCACATTATATAGCTAAGTATTAACAAAAAGATTACAATTTCGATATTATTGTTAAAGTACGTATTTTGTTAAAATAACATTATATAACAAGATAACTTAATAGAGCAATTTACAATATTAATATTTGTAATATCTTTAAAGAAAATCGAGTTTGTAGTTTTCTATAATATTATTAAAGACTTTGCAATTCTATTTTAGTTTCTTAAAAACAAATTAAGATTCGACTTAATTTAATAACAACAAATTAAAATTTGTCAAAACAATATAATAAAAGAGATTAAATAGTCGAATAACAATTACGCTATTTATATTATAATCTAGCTAGTTCGCGTACTTAACGCATATTAAATCTAAACAAACTAGATATCTCTTCAAACTTATAAATACTTAAATACGTTAATTAAGATATTGTAAATAATTTTGTCAAAAAACTAAACTAAATTAAAGCAATCGCAAATTTAAGCGTTTATAATTTTTTTTAAATCAAAAATGCAAAAAGTTATAATAAAAAGAAAGAAATCGACTTTATATACAAAGATAAAAGAATATATATTTTTTCTAAAAATTCTCGAGTTAAGACTAGAATTATTAAGACAATTTTTTTTTATAATTTTAAAGATCTATTAATATTTTATGTGTTGCGTCTATTGTTGTCAAAAAAATTATTATAATTGAAAAGTTATTTTCGAATTTTCAAAAGAAAAATTAGAAACTTTAGATAAATTTAACGTTGCTTGCATTTTATCTAATATAGCTAACAAAATTATAATATTATATTCGATTAATTTTTGCAATCTTTGCTTTATATCTAATTATAATATTCGACTTATTTAACTAATTCTTGTACTTAACTAGATGTCAATTACTTTTATTTTGAAACAAGAATTTTAAACTTGAATTAACAATGTTTTAATTAATATACACAATAATTAAATCTAGATATATCGAAACAAAACAAAAAGACATCGAAAAATAGAATATTAATAAAAGATAAACGTATATTGCGTTAACAATTATTTTACTATAGAATAACAAGATAACAAAGAATGCTAATAGTAAAATAATTTAAAATATAACAATGCGTCTCGAAAGACTACTTTTAATATTATTAGCACTTCTTTTAAGAGTATCGACATTAAAAATTTTAAAAAAACTAATATAACAATCTAAAATATAATATTTAGTTGTTTGCTTATTATAGACGTCTAAAGATTACAAAACAAAACGAATTACTTATTATATATTAAAAATAAAGTTATATACAATTAACAATAGAGCGAGAAATAAAATATATTGTTGTGTTGCTAAAATAATTAAAAGTATAAAGTATTTTTACTATATTGAAGATTAGTAATTAAGTTATTTGTAATTTTTTTAAAAAATATATAACACAAGCAATATATATATTATTGCTTAATAATTGCTTCGATTATAGATATTTAATTCGACTTATATGTTTTGTCTTTAGATTATTTGAATCAATTAATTTTATATTTTTCTTTTAATATATTTAACTTCAAAGTTGTTTAAGCTTAACAAATTTTTTGTTAATAAACTTATCTATTTGTTGCGTTATCTTGTTTTCTATTAAAAATAAATTTTTGATTACATTTAATTCTAGCTTTTGTATAGAAGTTTTTTTACTTATCTATATATTTCTAGTTGTTTTTTTCTTTGTTATCTTTGTTATCTTTATCTTTTAAGTTAAAGTTGTAAAAGTTTTAAAAATATTAAAGAGCTTAATTTTGATCTTTTTTGACAATATCTTTTTTATTAATTTTTTGTAAACAAGATTTTGTTGTTGTTTATTTTTAATTAACAAAAGTTCTTTAATTAAGCTTTTAACAATTAAGGTATTTAAATTAATTGCGACGTACTTCGATTTAATAGACGTTATTAAATTGTGTAAAAAGTTGTAACTCTCGATATTTAAATTAAAGCAAATATATTTTTATCTTTATTTTTGATTTTCGATTTAATATTAGAAAGTATTTTGTATATTATTTGATTTGTAAACTTGTTAATTTCTTAATTCTATTAGTTTTTTATTTACGTTATTTAGAATAACTTGCTCAATCTTTTGCTTTTTCGAATTTATTGTTTTTTTATTTTTTAGTTGTAGAGTTAATTCGAAGCGCTTTTTTTAAGTTAAATTTAAAGTTAAAATAAATTAGAGACTTCGACTTATACTTTATAAAAACTAATTAAAATACAATTAATTCTTAAGCTTGTTGTAATTTATATAGAATTTATATTTTATATTGCAAAAATTATTGTCTTTGCATTAATTAAGATATTATCTTTATTTATAATACAATTACAAATTTTTATAAGAACGCTAATAATTTATTGTATATTAGCAAAATACTTTAAAACTTAATAGAAGAGATTATAATATACAATTTCAATAAGTTCGATGTTAAAAAAAGCAATATAATTAAAATTTATTTTAACAATACTAAGACAATTGTAAATACAATACTAGAATTTAAACAAAAGAAAAAAGTAATTAATATAATAGAAACTAAAGACAAAGACAAAAAAGCTTTGTAAAAAATAGTAACAAATAAAAGAATATTAAGCAATAATTACGCGCTAAATTCTATTGTAAGATTAATCGACTCTAATATAATTTAAATAACAATTGTTTATATTAATAATTTATTAAAGTTATGTAACAATAACTTAGATAGCGTATTTTTATATAGATGTTTTTTAAAGTTATAGAGACAACTTATAAATTAAAATGCAAACTTATATTTTAAATCAAGTCTTAGATATTTACAAATTTAACAATAGAGCGCTTAATATATATATTGTAGATAATAAAGAGTTAGAAATTAAAATTATAGTATATACTTATTATTAGATTTTAGCTATTGCTATTATTATTAATACAAAGTTCTATTGTTGCTCTTTATATCAACACTATTAAAATTAATTAACTTGATGCTTCTATTTTTTTATTTATTATAATGTATATTTATTAAATCAAGTATATTATTTTTATTCGACGTAATCTTTTCTTTTAAGCTTTCTTTATTTAAGACATTTTTGTTCTTAATTATTATTAAATTAATTTTCAAATTTTTAATATTGTTATCTACAATTTTTAAATTCTTTTGTAACAAAATTGCAACAACTTTAATAATAATAAAGAATACAATCTTAACTCTTTTTATTAACGTTTTTATTATTAATTCTTTATATGTTTGTTTGCGTTTATAAAAGTTATTTAAAGAAAATTGTATTAAGAACTAAAGTTTGTTACTTAAGATACAAGAACTCGTTATAATTTTAAATTTTATAAAAATATAAAAGACGTCTAAAAGTATATTTAGTTTTAATATCTTAAAAAACAAAGAAAATATTTCTTATTTTTAAGTTTAAGTTTTTAAGACGCTATTTATGAAGAGATTTTAATAAAACTTTATTGTTATTTAACAATACTTAATTTGTTATTAATTAAGTATAAATAATAGAATTGATCTTTCTTTTTTATTTTCTTAAATTTTATCTCTTTTGTAGCAAGAATTAAGAGTTGGTTTGTTAAAATTAATTTAAAATAAATTGTGTTTAAGTTTGTTGCAAGCATTTAAAAAGTACGCGTTAATATTAACGTAAATCTTTTAAATTCTACAAGTTAAATAAAAGTAAACAAAATACATATTTATTTTGCTTAAAAATCTTAAGAAGTTTTAACTTATATTTTATAATAATTGTTTAAATATAATTAGTATTTAGTCTATTTATTTATTTTAAAGTTTTAACTTTTTGTTGCAAAGACAATTATTTGTGCGTTAATTAATTTATAATATTTGTCTACAAGACAATTGCGAAATTTTACAAAATAACTAATAATCTATTGTTTATTAGCAAGATATCTTAATTTTAACAACTTAATATTTAATATATAGTATCTAGAAACTTCGAATTAATAAAAACGATAAAATCGAACTTTATTTTAACAATACTTTGAACAAGAATCTCTAATATGAGACAATTGTAAACACAATATTAGAAATAAAAAAAAAGAAAAAAGTAATTACTATAACAAAGATCGAAGATAAAGACAAAAAAGCTTTGTAAAAAATATTAATAAACAAAAAAATGCTAAACAATATCTACGCGCTAAACTCTATCGCAAAATCTATTAAAATATAAATTGCTTTAAATATTTGTTGTTTTTATTAACAATTTAGTAAAATTGTGCAATTAAAGTTGTTTTATCTTTTGTATATATAGAAAGTTGTAAATTTGTAATTAAAGATTTTATACGTTTTAAGAGTATTTTGAGTTATAATACTTTTAATATCTATATAATTGTCGAACTATATAATTATAATAATACAATATCTAGAAAATATTAATGTTTTTTTTATATTTAAAGTTTTACTTAGTAATTAAAGCTCTAAACTCTTTGCAATATTTTGCTTGTTACAATTGTAAAAGTCGATTACTACTTTATCTTTAATAGATATTAAATTCTTATAAGAAATCGATATTTATTCGAAGCTTTATTTTAATATTAAAATAGAACTTCGACTAAATATTAATTTAATATTTATATTTAAAGTCAATCTTCAAATATATATTATTATATATTTTTGCGCAATATAATTGAGCGAAACAAGTGTTTAGTTACAAGTAAAAAACAACAATATTTAATCGATTAATATAAAGATTAAATATAGGCTAATCGTTCGGGTCGATTTTTCCCCAAAATCTATAACCCGACCCGAAAGTTATACCTAATTAGGTCAAGTTTTAACCTAATATAGTTAGTATTTTCATAATTTATGCAATTCGATTCCAATAGTTAGAATCAAACGATTAGTCTAATTAAATATAATTATATATAGAGATTGCATATTAATTTTTCTTTATTTTATTACATTTGATTTAATCTTGTAATATTGCAACTAAGTTAAGCTTTTATACTTAATAGTATTTCAAATAAAGACTATAGAATATATAAGAAAATTATTTAAGAATCAATTATTAATCTCTCTATTATATTAGATCGACTTAATGTTAATAGTTTTTTAAATAAATTAATAAGATCTAAATTTAATTGTATTCTTTTTACAATTTTTCTAAGATTAATATTAATATAATTGCGATAATTTATCTTTTCGACGCAAGTTAAAATAAAATTATATTAATTAATTTTACTATTAATATTTAATTTGCGTATAACTTTATAAAGAGTAATTTACTTTGTTTGCAATCGCATAAATAATATAAAAATCATAGAATTTTCTTTCTTTTATTATAGAATCTAATTTATTTTAATTTAAACAATTTTTCTATATTCTATAATTATAGTTTTCTAGCAATTAACTTTATTTATTTACTTTTTTTAAAATTAATTTGTTACAATACTTTCTTAATTAATATTATATATAGTTATATATATTATATTTTGCTTGTAATTGTAAGCAACTTTAAAATAAATTCTAAAAAAATTAACAAAATAATATATTGTTAGATAAAGTTAATTGTTAAAGCAAAATTCTACTAATGTTAACAAGTTGTTTTACTTTATTCTTTTATCTGTCTTTATTGCAATCAAATATAGCAATATAATAGTAATACTTTATAAAAATAAATATCGATTCTTTCTTTTGTCGAAGACAAACATTAAAATAGTACAACAACAATAGATAACAAACTTATAAAAGCAAAAAAAGATAAAACTTACTCTTTTTATTAAGTTGTGTCGATAGCTTTGCAATTAAATTTGCTTTAATATTATATTATACAATATTAAAACTCTTTAAACTTGCTTAATCTATTGACAAGAATTTAGCGTTATCTTTTGTTAAACTTGTTAATTAGATGTATCTTCTAAGCAACAATAATATTTAAACTTTTATTGTTTAATTAATTTTGCAATTTCTAGAACTAATTAAATATACTTGCGATCGAGTAAGCTTGCTAGCAAACATTTTAGTTCTTATTAATTAAAAGCGTGATATACTTTATTAACTCTTTTTACTAATTTTTTTGTATAAATTAAAATATTAGTCTATATTATATTTAGATTAATAAATAACTATTGTGTTGCAAATCTAATAGTATATTAGAGTATATATTTTTGCAAACTTCTTTCGCTAAAATCTTAATTCTCTATATTAATAATATATAGATTTTGTTTATATATTTTATAAAAGTTTATCGAACAAGAAGCAAACTAATTTTGCTTTTTTTTTTAATTTGTTATTTCGATTATTATAAGAAGAAAAGCTAGACGTAGAATTGTTCTTTGCAAACAAAAACAAAACTCTACTTAAATATAAACAAACGATTAAAGTTTCGCTAAATATATATATAAAATTTTGACAAACAAGTTGTTGTTTGCAACGTTTAGCAAATATATATTAAAGATTATAAACGTATTAATTACAAATAATAAATACTATTATAAATTATATAAAGCAAATATTTAATTAACTATCTTTATTTAAAGTTGCAAAAAAATATTGTTGATTTTTTTACTTAATATTGTTCGACAACTCTATAAATAAAGACTGTTCAAAATATTGTTACTAGATACTTTAATTATTTAAATTAATTGTCAAAAATATAAAGAACAAAAAGAACAAACTATTTTATTAAAATAAAATAAAATATTAGATGTTGTTTGCACTAGAATTTTAGATTTAATAGATTGTTACAAGCTAGTGTTTGTAGAAAGAAAAATAATTTAGTTTGTTTATATACGTATATATATATACGTTTATATGCGTTTAACGTATATTTTCTTAATTTTTTATATAACTAAGCGATTTAAAAATATAGATTAAGTAGTATAAACAAATGTTTAACAACAATAAAGAAGAGTATATAATTAGCGTAGTAAAATAAGTAGTATTAAACAACGTTTACGAAAATCTAAATTGTAACAATATTAAGTTGTCAATACTATTTATCAACTATTATTAAATATAGCAAAGTAGTTTTAAGTAATTATATCTTTAAGATATTTAAGTATTTTACAAAGAAGAATTTGCGCTAGTAAAGATAGCTAGTAAATTGATAGATATCTTATTAGCTCTTCTTTTAGATTTATAGATTTATCTTTTACTTCTCTTGTCGATTTGCAACTACTATTTGGAGAAATAAATTTACGTTATAGTATTGCTTTTGTTCTTGTTATTATTTTAAATATTTTTATTATTAAAGATATCTTTGTTTTTGTTTTCTTTATTCAAATATATAAATTTATCTTAGTTTTTAGTTCTTTATACCTGTTTAACTTCGAATATTGTTGTTTTGTCTAAAATTATATGCATTTTATCTTTAGTTAAATAGAGCAACTTGCAATTTAGTTTCTTGCGACGCTTACTTTTGTCTTAACGCTTAATTAATTTCTTAATTGTTTGTTTTTTTGTTTTATTTCTTTAGATATTAAAAGACTATACGTAGTTGCTAACAAGTTCTATTATATATTAGAATTGTAATACTTAGATATAGAAACAATAAACAAATATTGTTTATATTTAGAATTATTTAACAATTGCAAACTTTAGAATTTACTAGCGTATAATAGTTGACATCGATATATACTTCTTTTGCTTATATTTGTTAGCATTCGAATAGAAAGAAAAACGTAAATACTTATTGTTTACAACTATACTTAATAGATTATTAAAAAATTCATTGTTTTTTTAATTTTGTTGCTTAATAGTTGTATAAAACAATTTTTTAAGTTGTAAATTAATATTTATAAAAGCTATTTCTATGTTAACTTTAACTTAGCTAGATAACAAATAACGCATTTTTAAATTTAGCAAATCTATTACTTTAGAATTCTAATTAATATATAAAAAATAGATAGAGTCTAAATATATATTGTTTATATTTATTAATTTTGTCGAGTTTTGCGCATTCTTTTGCAAATTCTTTGATTACTTTATTTTTAGTATTAAAAATATATTATTATTGTTTAATTATTTTAAAAAGCAAGTATTATATTATTAGTTAAAGTTATTATAGAGCATTTATAAATTACAACTTATTACTTGATTTACTTCTTTATTTTACGAGATTTAATTAAGCTTTTCTTTGTTGTTTTTGTTTATTTAGCTTCTATTTTGAAGAATTGTGTTTGTTAATTTATGTCTTTTATTTTTTTGCAATTTTTTTTTTAACTTATAGTACTTTTACTAGTTTAGCGTTACAAGTATTTAATTTCTATTAATTCTTATATATTGTATTTAAATTTTTGCGTTTATAACGACTTGCTTTTAAACGCAATTCTTCTAGATTGTAGCAAATAATATATTTGTTATTTTGTTAACTATTATTAGCGAAAGAGATTTTAGTATTTATCGATAATAAACTATCGATTACGCAAGATTCTTATTATTTTTAATCTTAATTTGACAACAATAAAGAATTTTGTTTGCGTTGTAAATACGCAATAACGTTATAGAATTTTTGATACTAACTTATAACAAATGAGCGTTTAAGTTCTCTATTTTTTGTTAAACTCTTTTATAGACTTTTTAAAGACTTGCAATTCGAAACACTATAATACAAATATCGTAAACGCAACAATTATACAAATATAGAAGTTTCGTATAGAGAAATGTTAGACGTACAACGTATACGTTGCTAAGAAACTTTCTATCTATTACGTAACAATTAGCTAATTATTTGCTTTTCTTAAGTATAACTAAGAAATACTTTACTATCTTATTAATCTTAATGTGCCAAAATAAATAGACAAAAGATAAGCATATTATAATATTTGAAAATCTACAATAATTATTAAACTTGTGCGATTATTGCGCAAGTTTTAAAATTAGAATTTAAGAGTATTAACAAAGCTTGTTCGATCTATTTATACTTTTTTTTTTCTAGTTTTTTTATATTTTTATTGTAAACGCTTTTGTTATTATAAACGTTTTAATTGTACATTAGAATCTCTATAATAACAAATTCGTAAATTAGAAAAAACAAATGTGCAATCGCGCAAAATCTTGTTAAAGTTACTAACGCAATAAAGAAAGCTATATAGACTATAAGTTTCTTAATTCTCTTTTAACTTAATAAACGATTGCTTATTTTATTAGATTAAGACAAAACTTATTAAGATAATTAAGTTTGTTGCGAAGTTCAAACTATATAACGTAAACAAAATTATATATTAATTGCAACAAAATAGACTTATTTAAATTATTGTTGCAACTATTAATTAACAAAACTTATTTTAAGTATTATATTAATATATCTTTTAAGCAATTATTAAAAAGACAATTTAGTTCTACAACAATATTAAGAAGTTAATTGTTATTAAACTTTAAAAATCAATTATTGTTAAAATTTATAAATTGATTGCTATTAAAGCTTAAAAGTCAATTGCTATTAAAGTTCAAAATATAGAAGACAATAGATTTAATACTTTGCAAATCGAAGTTTATAAAACTAATATATTTAGTATTTGTTTCAAAGAGAAATAAAACAAACAACAAGCTAAATAAAGAGATAGAAAAGTCTTTAGTTTTATTTAATCGAAACTTATTGCAACAATTAAACAAGAGTTCTAGATAAATAGCAATTAAAAAAATAAAATAAAGAAGTTAAAGAAATTATAGATAAAAAATACAAATTAGTTATAAAATCTAAAAGTATAAATTTAGATTTAATAACAACAATAGTTCGATCTAGATTATACAAATATATATATATAGCTACAAATACAATTTAATTGCTAAAACTAATTTTTAGTTATTTTTTTTTCTAGACAATTTTGTTTGTTTGTCTTCTTAATAGTATACAAGACTCTAGTTATATTATAATCTAAATTAGATTATTTTTGCTTAGCAAAGTCGTTATAATATTATAACAATTAATAAAGTAATATTACAATTAGAGCTTGCAAATATGTTCGACGTACAAATAAAAATTAAATATACTATTAAGATATTAATTTTTGAATAATATTAATTTTTAAATTGTTTTAAGTTTAAGCTTTGTTTTGACGCAAAAATAAAGTTTTAAAGTTTTTTTTTTTTTATATAGTATTTGTTGTAAAACAACAACGTAACTAATTATTATATTTTGATTAAAGATATTATTTGTTTGTTTTCTTTAAAATGTTTATCTTTATTTAATATATAATACAAGCGCACAATTGTTATAGACGCAAGAAAGCATTTAATATATATTATATATTAGTTAGTTAAAAATATTTTTTTTAAGCTATAAACAAAAAAGTTACGAGTATTTTATTGTTAAAATAGAAATAATATAAAGCAAATATAAATATTAAAGATACGTATAGATATTGCTTTTATATTTAATAATTTAATCTATTTTATTTAAAGATTTTTTTTAATCTTTAAATTTAGTGTAATTTCTTTGTACAAACTTTAGAGTTAAATAACTCTAAATATTAACAAAGACTTGTTTGTTTATCTTATATTATTTATATATATATTTATTTTAAGATTTTTATTGTTGTTGCATTATTTAATTATTTTCGAAAACAAAGTTATTTATTATTTGATCAAAATATTAGAATAAATTGTTTATAAAAAAAATATAGTCAAAGACAAAAATATAATACGTTGCGTTATCTTAGCAAAAAATATTATATAAATTGTAAATTTCTTTTAATTTTATGTTATTTAACATTTATTTATTTTAGTAAATTAAGAAAAAAGTAATTAAGTTTGTCCAATATATTGTTAAATATAATCTAGATAATATAACTTTAATTATATAACAAACGCAATAAAATAAAATAAAATTTTTTTTTTTTTTCTATTGAGCAACAAACTTTATTTGAATTCTTTAACTTTTGCTAAAATTATTATTAAGTTGTTCTTAATAGAGCGATCAAAATTTATATTTAATAGTCGACTATTATAAAAGTTAAAAAGCAAAAAAAAAAAAAATTATACTTTTCTTAATCAAAAAATTATAGAACTAGTATTCTAAGTATTTTATATTTAAAAAATTATAAAAGATAAATAATTTTTTATTATTATTGTAATCGTATCTAACAATTTATAGATTTTTATCTTTTTGTGTTATAAAGTTTAATAAAATACTTGCTATTAAAACTTAAACTAAGTTATTAAAAAAAAAATAAGAACACAAACACAAACAATTTATTAAAAAAAAAAAAAAAGTTTCGCAATTGTTCTTTAACAAAAAGTTGCAAAACAAAAAGAAAAGTAGCTTAACTAGAAAGACAATAATTAAATTAGAAAAAAGTAAAAAGTAAAAAACTAAAAAAAAAAAATTAAAGGTTGCAAAGTAATTACAAAACGCAAGTATAATAACGTGCAACATAATATACATTATGGCAATAATATAATTCGAAATATAGTAATACTTATATATTTCTTATTATATTACAAGAGATTAATAATAAATTTAATAACTTTGTCAATTATATCTTCTATTTTTTTAATTTATTTGTTCGATCTTTTTACAATTATAATTTATAAAATTAAGTATAACTTATTTGTGTTTAAATAATAATATAGTATTTTGCTAATAAGAAAAGCGATTTATATAAATAACGTTAATCGACAAAGCAATTACAAAGTTTCTTAAAGACGTTAATATCTTATTGTTAATTAATACGAAATTTTGCACTTAAATAGATTTCGTTGTTATATAAGTACTTTGAATAAATTGTTTAAAAAAATATCAATCAAAAATGCTATTAATGTTATTTACAAAAATTATAACAAAAATAAGTTAAAACTATAAGATAAAAACAATTTGTAAAAGCTATTTATAGTAGATTTTCGATCAATAGATTGTTGCAAATTAGTATTAATAGCAAAGAATTATATTACTATATTTGTATATTGTATATTTATAAGTATTTAAAGTATATCTCTCTAATATTTGTTACAATTGTGCAAACTATTATTAAAAGCTAAGTCGTACAAACAAGTCTTAAACGTTAAAAAATATAAATTTAATAATAATATTAATAACATTTTTAAAAATTTATTAAAATCTATATTATAAGAAATTCTTTATTATTAATGCTACAATATAAAAGAAATTTAGATATAATATAATAGTTGTAACTACTTTTGCTCTTAATAATCTAAAACTTTTTTTTATAAAGATTATCGAATAACAATAAAGATTTCGAAATAATTAATACTAGATAGAAAATAATTGCAATATTTAATAATAATATATAAGACTTTAAAAACAATAAGAAGCTTAATATTTTTTGTTAATAAATATTCTATTTGCAATCTTTTATCTAATTAAATATTAAATTCTTTAACTCTTAGCAAAAAAAGTAAGTACAATATTTATATTTTAAAATCTATTATAAACTCTAATAAACACAACAAAAATACGCAAATTTAGTAAACATATTATTTAAAAATTAAACAAAACTCTTAAATAAAGCAAAATTACTCTTGAGAATTTTTAGAATTTAAGCTTAGAAATATTAACAATTGTTAATTAATTTATTTATTTGTTTATAAAACTTTTGTATATAAAAAGATTAATAATTATATATATAGATTTTATATATTAAAAATTGAAATATATATCTTTTATATAGATAAGTCTTCTTATAAAGAAGACTTATATATATAATTTTTATTTATATAGCTTTTGTTTATGCTATTTCTATATATAGATAATCTATATAAATAATTATTATACGCATTAGTTCTAATTATCTAAAACTTGCTTAATAAAACTTTGTATATAAAGTTTTTATTTGCGTAGATCTTATATACAAAGAAATTATTTATATTAGTTTTGTATAAAAAAGTTGTGTCTAAAGAAAGCTTATTTGTTTAATTTTTGTTTGTATAGCTTTTAAATACGTAATCTCTTTTTGCAAAGAATTTATATATATAATTGTTATATATATTAATTCTAATAACGTAGAATTTATTTAACTAAACTTTGTATATATAATTTTTGTTTATATAGTTTTTGTTTATAACAAAGTTAAATATATAACTTTTCTATAAATAAATTATATATAGACAAATATTGTATGCAAGAAATTTGTATATATAATTATTATATACGTTTATTCTAATAACGTAGAATTTATTTAACTAAATTTTGTATATATAAATTTTGTTTATATAGTTTTTGTTTATAACAAAGTTAAATATATAACTTTTCTATAAATAAATTATATGTAAACAAATATTATATACAAAGACTTTATATATATAATTATTCTATATAATATTTTAAAATATAAAGAATTTATTTAAATAAACTTTATAAATATTATTTTTGTTTGCAAAATTTTTTTCTACAATAAAGTTATAGAAATAACTTTATTGTAAGCAAATTATATATCAAGAAATATTTTATATACAAATATTATTTTGTAAAATAGACAATTTGTCTAAATAATTGTTGTTTATATTTATTTCGAATATATAGAATATATTTAAATAAACTTTATATATATAGTTATTTGCGCTAATTTTAAAAAATTCGAGAAATTATTTTTTCAACGTTGTTATGTTGAATAATTCTTTTCTATAACATTTATTAGAAGATATTGATTATCTTCGTCTTAAGAAAAACGCATACAATAAGATTGTTAAAGTAAGAAACTTTTTGCATTTGCGATAAATTTTTTATTTCTTAATAAAAGATTAATTGCATAATTGCGTTGCATTATTATATCAATATTATTTACTATTTATTCTTTTCTTAAAATTAGAGATTTTTTTTAATAATAACAATAAAAGTAAACCTTAAACTTAATCTTATATCTTGTCTTATAATTAATAAAATTTTCGTTATTCTCTCGATTATTGTTGTTCTTGTTATTTTAATTCTTGTAAAAACTTAATTTCATCGTCGAATTCAAAATATTCGCAAGATTATATATTGCTTTATTTTTATTTTTAATTTTAAAATAGTATCTTGTTAATTTACTCGAAGTCTTTTCGTAAACTCTTAATATAGTTATCTTTAATAAATAATTTTTTTTGTATTGTTGTCTTAATATTTTCGAGACAATTAAAGAGATTATTTAATATTCGAAAACTTAATTGAATGTTTATATTAAACGTTTGCGAGATTCTAAGCTTGCATTTGTAAAAAGAATTCAAAATATTATTAACAAGCAAAATTATAAGTTACTCGTTTTTATCGAGTTTAATCTATTGAATTTTTTGATTTTCTTAATATTTCTTTATTTAAAGATCGACAAGTTCTTGCAATTAATATATACGATAAAGCATTAAATAAATAGAATTTCAACAAACGCGAAAATCTTATATTAATGTTCTAAATCTTTTATCAATTTAATCTTTAAAATCTCTAAAACGAAGCAAACATTAAGCAATGTCATTAATAGTTATTTTAAAAACGTGTATTTAATTCAATAGTTAACAAATGTATTATTTTCTTATTTTTTTTAATTAAAAGTTAAATGCAAATAAATATAATCTTTTCTTATTAAGATATTAGTTTTGCATTATTAAATCGCATTATTAAAATTAACTTACTTATTTAAGAGTTAAATTAATTTAAGATTATAAATTATCTTGTTTTCGACTCAATTAAACAATCGATTGAAAATACTTTCTTATAATAGATATATTAAAAATGTTGAAAGTTATAGAATAATTTAATATTTTACGATAAATTTTGTATATAATTTTAGACATTTCTTTAATTGTTGAAGTCACTTGTGCGTAATTGCTTTAAATAATTCTTTTTTATCTTATATATTATATCTTGTTTTAATTCGATTTTCTTGAAGAAGAATTAAAATCAAGATTTGTAAATCTAATTTATAAATTTCTCTTAAGAAAAAATCACTCGAAGATGAAATAAATAAAACAATTTTATCGAATTGATTAAGATTTTCAACGTGATAAATTTTTTATAATATAATTGATTAATATTAAATTTTTGAACAACTTAAGAATAACATTCTAAAATGCTATAAATAATGCAAAGAAATAATATAATTAATATAGAAAGATTAAATAAAAAGATTATTTTGTTTTTTAATTTTTAATTCTTTATAAATCTTGATATTATAAATCTCAAAATAGAAACTCTTAACAAAATAGCGTTATTTTCGAGTTCTTAACAAGTTCAATTGAGTTAATTCAATTTAATTCAAAATTTAACTCGAATTAATTTCAAAAACTTAAAACTTAACTTGAATTAAATTCTAACTTGTTAAAATTAAACTTTGAGTCGAGTTAAATCTAAAAAAGCAAATTCAAAACTCGATTTAACAACTAGTCTAATTTTAATAAAAATAAATACTTTTATAAGAATAAATAATTTTTGAACAGAAGAGACTTTTTTAGTAGTTCAACGAGAAATAAAAGCTTTACTTTTTCGTTGTCGAGTAAATTAAGATTAATAATATTTTTGGAATAACTTGTCGAATTGTTATTTTATCTCATAATTTTGAACTAATTTCAAACAATTATTTAATTTGATAATAATTCTTTACTTATTTTATTTCGAGTCTTATTTTTTTATCGAAGTAAGTATTGAGCAACTTTAATGTTTTTATACGTTTTTATTCGTTTGTCTAGTATGTGTTTTATTTCGTATAAGCGTTGATTAGGAATATTATCTTTTATATTAATAATATTGAAATAATTTGATTTAAAACAATAATATAAATTCTTAATAAACAAAGTTAATTTTAATTAAGCTATTAATATTACTATCTAAATTCTTTATATATATATATATTTTATTTTATACGCTAGTTTATCGACTCTTTTTAAATTATAAACAATTTATATTGTTAAAAAAAAACTTTAGATTTAATTTATTAAGAAGTTGATAATCTTAATTAAAACGAAAATAAACAAAGTTATTTTAATTAAGTTTTAACAAAGTATAACGAGAATTGTAATTAATTTTAATATTCGCATTAATAAAGACGAAAATATTAATATTTTTCGCATAATACTTAAAAGATTAGTTTGTAGAATTATTTATTTTAAGTTTATTCTTTTAGGAATTTGTAAGTAATATTGTCTTGCAAATCTTAAAATTGTAGATAACTTCTATAAGAATAGATTTAATAGCAATATTAAAAAAGTGATTAAGTTAAACTTGCAACGTTGATAAAGCAAATTATTAACTAATATTTTAATAATAAGTAACTAAATATTGAATATTTGTTTAATTATTTAATTAATAGATTTAGATTAATCGTTAATTTAAACGTGTTATATTGTATTTATTAATAACATTGTTCTTAGTTATGTAAATATTTATTTTTAAAAACTCGACAAGAATTCGAAATCGCGATCGAATATTATAATTTCAAATATACTTCAATTGACGATCTATAAACGTAAGAAAACTTTTCGTGTTTAAATAACATTTGAGTCTATGTTATACTCGAGAATTAATAAAATACGACGAGAGACTTTATTTGTTATAATAAGTAGATAATTTTATTTTCCAAATAAATATGCTATACAATTTATATTAATAATATAAGATAATTTTAAAGACGTAATTATTAACATAAGTTTATCGTACAAAGTATGTCGTTTAGTTTGATCTATTTAATACGACAAATAATGCTTAACGTAGATACATATCTTACTAATAATATAATATTAATGTATACAAGATATTCGAAATTTTGTAAAAGCATTAATTTGTTTTAATGTGTCGATTTTCGTCGTAAACTAAACAAAAGACTTTTTCTTTTAAATTGCAAGATATGTATAATTTAAAATAATTGTTTTCAACGTAATAAATAAGTTTATCGATAACTTTAAAGTCGATTTTTAACTTTTGCTTTTATCTTAACAAGAATTTCTTTTTCTTGTTATTAAAACGTTTCTTCAATTCGTATAACATAATAAATAATTTCTTTACGTATCTTCTTTTTAATAACTTTTCAAGAATTGTTCTTTAAATCTTTCGACATAATTTTCAAATTATCTTGATAAATATATATATATTTCTTAAAATTAGAAATATCGAAATAATAAATATTTTAATTTAAAAATATTTAATTTTTTTATTATTGTCTTAATCGACAATATAATTGTAAGAAATCGAGATAATATATCAAAAATAACGTGTTTCTTATTAAGATAATATTTTATATTTAGATTGAATTGCAAAAAATAACTTAATGTTTTAACTAATTATAAATTGAGTTTATTTGTGCTATTAGAAATAAGCGTACTCTAACGAATTATATTAGAATTAACAACGTAATCAATTAAGATAACAATAATTTTCGAGACTTCTATTATATATTTAACTCGTTTAACTACTTAGATTAACTTAATACTTTTTAACTAAATAAATCAATAACGAGTTTTCGTCGCGTTAAAAAATCGAATAAGAAATATAATAAATTTATTATTTATACGTTTAAATTTTTTAAAATCAATTGTATTTTTCTTGAAATAATAAATTATAACTTCAAATTTGCGACGTTTAAAGACGTTAATATTTATATAAAAAGTTCTTTTTAAATCGAAATAAATTAAAAACTCGCTTAATCAAATGCATTTTGCAATTGTTAATAAGAATTTATTGTTTTCTTAATTGAAAAAATTACTATTATGCGTTAATTGTAAAGCTTTCGAATACAATTCTTATTAAACAAGAATGTTTTCAATAGAAGCATCTTTTATCGCTATAAGAACTTGACTTTCTAAGCATAAAAAAACGATAATTACGAAGTTATCTTATTAGTTCTAAATAGAGCTCGAGATTGAAGAGCTAATACGAAAAATTTAAACTTTTAATAATAGCAATTTTATTTACGACAATTGTTAATTTTAATTTATTTAGATTTTGCTCGAGTAAAATAAATGATAAGTATTTTAAATAAAATTTCTCCGAAAATAATATTACTTCACGTTTATTTAATAAATCAAATATAGTATCTAGATGCTTTATATGCTTTATTAGCAATCTATTAAAAATATTAAAAGAGACGATCGACAATATAATAGAACTGCTCAATTGATAATAAGTTACTATCTAGAATAGAAGATAGACACTACTTATATCCAAGAAAACAAGCTAATTCGATTGAACTTAACTTGTTCGTAAATGCATAGAATTACTCGAGCAGTTTCTAATTTGCTTGCGTAAACTTTATCTACTTCTATTTCGTCAAGCGAGTAGTTATCGACACAATTCAACAAAAAATAACAATATTATTAACGTACGTACGTGCGAAATGGCGAAACAAACGATGCATATTGTAAATTTATTGCTATACGTAAAAAGAAGAATTTTTAAAATTTATAACAACAACGTTAAATTACTTTTGTTCTTAATTAAAAACAATTATTAAATTTTCTTGATTAAAGATTTTTACTTTTTATTAATTAAAAATTTAACAACATTTACTACAATAATGTAGTTGCTATTAATTATAAATAAGATAATTTTTGATTACAATAATAAGAAATATAAATTAATTAAAATTGTTTTATTAAGATTTCTAATATTAACAATTATTTCATTTTTACGTTTTATAGATCGTTCGAGCTTCTTAACAATATATTAAATTACGAATATTAATTAATTATAAAAAATTAGTTGAGTAATATATTGTATACGTCTTTGAAAATACAATTTATTAAATTTTGCATTTAATATTACTTTATTAACGAATTTTAAAAAAAATATTTTGGCAATATTAATTTTTATATTAAATTTAAGCATAATTAATATTTAATTATTCTTAAGAATATTAATTATTTAATTTATATTCTTTTATAAAATAAAATAAACTTTAATTACGTCAATAAGTTGATTGCTAACTTCGTTAATTATATCGCAAACAATAATCTTAATATTTATTATAAACTCTAATTCGAAAAAAATATCAATTCTTATTTAAAAAGATATAGTAATTTTCGTTATATTAATTCACGAGTATAAGAATAAAGTAAATAATAATATTGCAAAGATTGCTAATGCATTTATTTTTAAACAAATAATTTTTCGACTTCAATTTATTTTTGAACGAGCAATTTAGTAATTATAATTCTTAAAGACTAAAAAATAATTTCTTTTCTTATATTTTTATAATGTATTAAAACGATTATTACAATAAATAATAATATTTTTCTTAATAAAAATGTTAATATAAATAATAATTATATTGACGTTTATTAGATACAACAAGATATTAACTTTGCATTTAATTTAACTAAGATTTGCTTCTATAAAATAAATATAAAATTGTAATTTTTAAACAATAAAATTTGCTTGCACAAGCAAGTTTCAATTAGTAAATTAAATTTAAGTAAAATAATTACGATTCGAAAAGCTCGCATTATATGCGTTACTTTTTGATCGAAATGCGAAGCTACTTTTATCGATACAATTATTTTTTACAATTATAAATTACAAGATTTTGTATATTGTAAAGTATATTTATACGTTTAAGATCTAAGACGTTTGATTTTAATAATATTTTAATTTTTAAATTGTCGACGATATAAATATTACAACGTATCTTGTCAACAATTAAGTAATATTTGTGCTTATTCGTTATAAAGATTTTCAATCGAACGTATTTCTTCGAGAAGAATATAAATTTTTCAATTTCTCGATCGCGAACAAGTTGCGTATTACGCTTAATAATTTAATAGATTATCTTAATAAATAAGAATCAACAATTAATAATTAACATAATACAATTATAATTCGCAATAATATTATTTTTTTATTAATCGATAGATAAATTAATAAATTGTTATATAATTTTTTTAAAGATAACATAACATTACAAATTAAATTCTAATTCTTCTTTATTATTGTTCGAGATATTTGAATAAATAATTTCTTGATAATAGATTATTGAGATAAATATTATAGACTTTTCGTCGAATAAAAGTTTAATTAATTTGAATTTATAATTTCGCAAATATCAATAGAGTTTATTATTTAATAGAAAAATATTATAATATTATTTACAATGATAGAATTGTTTGATTGACGTTTTCGCAAAATAAAACTAAACATTTTTTTTCTTATTTAACTTATACTTATAACTATTGAATTTATTCTTTTAAGAAGAACTTTTGATTTTATTATAATATTTCTCCTCTTTTTAATAGATTTTCTTGTTTTCGACAATTTTCTTGTCGTGATAAACTCGTTGTTAATAGTTTTTCTACTATTATTTTGATTCAATCTATTTATTATAATTATTAAACGAGCGAAATAATTTGCGAAACGAAAAATTAAATACGTTTACGAGATTTATTGATAATGTTCTTAAGAAGTTTAAACTCTTAAATAATTGATCGCGATTAATTATTAAAGACGTCGAGATATCTTTATTAATAAAGTTTTAGTTTTAGTTTTAATAATTATTACTATAATTTGTTCAAATGAAATTTTATTGTTGTAAGTAATAAGCACGATTTTAATACAACAATTAAGAAGCTTAAAAGTAATTAAAAATAAAATATTAAGTAGTAATAATAATAATTTGTTAAGACGTTGAATAATTAGCATTAGAGTACTTAATAAAGTTTTTATTTTCGCGAGTATTTATATTACTCTTCGAGTATTGATTTTGATTTTCAGTAAATCAAAATGCGTACTTATAGAAACAACTATTGCTTAAGCGATTAAAATTATTTTTTAAATTACGATTTTCGTTTAATAGAGTAATAAAGTTATTCTCGCGATATTTAATCTTTAAATCTTATTAAATTTCTTAACTATTATTCAATACTTGTAGAAAGAAGTTTAACGTAATTTTTTCACTAAATTATATAAGATTTCTACGAAATTCAAGTTTAGTTCGTTGTAAATAAGATATATTTAATAGAAGATAATTATTTCAATCGAGTTAATTACTCGATATATAATTTGAACGTATTCAAAAGATTCTTGTCGATCTCTTGCATTGTTATACGTAGACAGATTGTCGAATTGGATTTCGATTTCAATTTTTGAAACCAACTTGATTCAACGATTTCAACATTAGAAATTAACTCAAAACTCGACTCGATTTCTATTATTTTGAAATCGAATTAATTCGACTCGACTCGATTTTCGATTTCAATATTAGAAATCGAATCGAACTATTAAGAAATTGCCAAGAATATTAAAATACTAAAAATAGTATAAATTAAGTTTAAATTTAGATTTTTATTTAATTACTAGATAATGCGTAATAGTAATACAACTATAAAAAGAAATGTCTAATATATTTATTAATTATATAAACTATTTCTATCAAATTATTCATAAATTATTATCAAAAATAATTAATTATTACTAAAAATAATTAAACTTACTAGAAATAGTAGTCTTGGCAATTCGTATCGATTTTTCGGATTAGATTTCGATTTCAAGTATAGAAATCGATTCGAATTGTCGATTTCAACTTTAGAAATCGAATTATCAAGACTTTCGAATTGAGTTAATACAAATTGTTAAGATTCGAGTCGAATATTCGACTCAAACTCGATAATCCGACCCGACGCGATTAGTCTAGTTATACGTATATCGCTTTTTGATTACAATAATTATAATTCGAAAAAAAAAATCCTAAATCGCTTAAGAAGTATATATAGTTATTTCTTAACATTATTATTTATTTTAATTAGACGTTTTTAATTCTTGATTAATATATTAATATATTAAATAAATGCATTATCTTGAAAACAAATATATAAATTATTTTTTATTGTATTATTTTTAATAATTAATATATTTTGAACTCGCTTAATAAATAAATGTAAATTACGAAAACAAATGTTTTTTTAACGTACTTAATAGAACTCTTAATAATTGTCGATTTGTAATTATACATAAAGTTAAAAAACTCTACTTTGACAAGATTTTATTATTGTTGTTTTAATCTTTGTTGTTGTTTTTATCGTTATTCTTAATATTCTTATTATTGTTTTTTTCGTTATTTTCGTTGTTTTTATCTTTTTTGTTAAGCGAATTAAACGTAATTCGGATTTGATCAATAAAAATTTATAAGACATTTTATTATTGCTTGATAAAATCGAATTTCTCTCGATTAAACATCTTGATTAACAAAGTAGTTGTCGAAAACGACGAGATATATATAAAAAAAATAAACGTAAATTATTTTATAAACAATTAGAGAATTTAATCTTGAAAATCAAAAGTACTTCGTAAATCAAAATTACTATTATAAGTATTAAACAAAAACATAAATAAATTAAAATATTAATTTAATTATAATTGAAAAATAAGTTAAAAAGCAATAAATATATTTGTATTAAATAATAAACAAAATGTTAATCGACGAGATACTAATAATTCTTGAAGCGAAGTAACTTCAATTAAATAATTTAAAAAAGACAAAGAGAAATTTATTCTCTTTAATTTTATTAATTCTTTTTATATAGATTGTTTACGTTTTACTCGATAAAATTGATTAAGTAGCTAATAAATAATAACTAAATAAACGTAATAATAAAAATAATACAATATTGCTAAGTATTTTAAGCGAGATTCTTAATATTTTATATTAGATTTCTACGATCAACGATTTACTTAATAAGATAAATAAATAAATCAATCGAACTTCGAATTTAACAAAATAAATAATTTCTATTTTTTGATTTAAAATAACTAAATACAATGCAAACTACAATCGAAAAAGTCTTTTTTAAATATTCTTGATCGAAGTAGCAATAATAGTTTTAAATTTAATATACTTAGGTTAAAAAAATTTAATCTAGATGCGAAATAAGTATTATTACAATCGATTATTAAGAAGAACAATTAACTTGTTCTCGATTTGCGTAGTACCTAAGATTTCTTAACAAGAATATAATATAAGTAGAAAATTGATAATGTTGTACTCAAAACAATAATAAGATAAATTTCTAATATCTCGAAACTCTTAATTTGATAAATGAAAAAAAAATAAGTTCTAATTACTTCAAAAGTT